>Ga0209172_10000742_pt1 | contig 84280 bp, 69 predicted proteins | sample LarsenN4metaG_FD_184113 | JGI IMG/M metagenome (GOLD analysis project Ga0209172, IMG submission 184113) | Hot spring sediment bacterial and archeal communities from British Columbia, Canada, to study Microbial Dark Matter (Phase II) - Larsen... ... | reverse complement strand
CAGGATACAAGGATATAAGGATTTTTGGAGAAATTAAGAAATCCTTACATCCTTGCATACTGTCATGGTTCAGGTGGAGAAACAGGATACAAGGATATAAGGATTTTTGGAGAAATTAAAAAATCCTTACATCCTTGCATCCTGTCAAAAAAACATCAAGGAGAAAAACCATGCAAAAGAAACCGTTTATGCCGCAAAACCAGAAAATCCCGTTCCCGCACGCCGAATTGACCCACAAAATTATCGGCATTTGCTACGAAGTTGCCAACGAATTGGGCAGCGGTTTTCTCGAATCTGTTTACCAGAATGCCCTCGGGATTGCTTTTCGGCAGGCAAATATGAAAGCCTTGTCACAGGCTCGGATGAGCGTTGCTTTTCGCGGTGAAAACGTGGGCGATTTTATTGCTGATTTCCTCGTCGAAGGCAAAGTTATTTTGGAAATCAAAGCCGTTGCTACGCTTGCGCCGGAACACTCCGCCCAGGTCATTAACTATCTCAAAGCCAGCAATCTCGATGTTGGCCTGCTGGTCAATTTTGGCCGCCCCAGCATCGAAATTCGCCATCTTCATAACCCAATCTTGCTGCCTTCCGCGCCTATCAAATCAAATCTGAAAAATCCTTAAATCCTTCCATCCTGTTTGTAATCCATGACCTACGCCTTCACCTTCGATGCCAGCGCCTGCACGGGCTGTAAAGCCTGCCAAATCGCCTGCAAAGACAAGAACAACCTGCCGGTTGGGGTTTTGTGGCGGCGGGTGTTCGAGGTTTCGGGCGGCGAATGGCAAAAACAGGGCCAGGCCTGGGAAAATTCCGTTTTTGCCTACAACCTGTCCATCGCCTGCAACCATTGCGTTCACCCCAAATGCGCAGGGGTCTGCCCCACGGATGCCTTCGTTCAGCGCGAAGATGGAATTGTTTACATTGATGAAACCAGGTGCATGGGCTGTGGCTATTGCGCCTGGGCCTGTCCGTATTCTGTGCCGCAATACAACCCCGACCTGGGGCGCATGACTAAGTGCAATTTTTGCATGGACGAACTCGACCAGGGACGCCCACCGGCTTGCGTAGCAGCCTGCCCGATGCGGATTCTCGACTACGCAGTTATCAGTGAACAGTCATCAGTTATCAGTGAGGAGTATCGGCGGTTGTGGGAACTTCCGGCAGATGAGCATCCCTTCCCGCTGCCCACTTTTTCGCGCACGCAGCCGCATCTGGCAATCAGGCCCCACCCGGCGATGGGCAATGGACTGGAGAAGGCGGTTGCCAACCGCGAGGAAGTGAAGCCGCCGCGCTCCAAAGTCGGGAGACTTTGGAGTCCGAAATCTCCAGATTTCGGATTGGAAGAGTTGCCCCTGGTGGCTTTTACTCTGCTGGCGCAAATGTCGGCGGGGATGGCAGTTGCGGGTCTCTTTTTTCCTTTTTCATTCCCGCGTTTGCTTGCCATAGGTCTTTTACTCGGTCTGGGCGGGCTGGCTTCCTTCCTGCATTTGGGGACGAAAAAGAACGCCTGGCGGGCGGTAAGTCACCTGCAAAAATCGTGGCTCAGCCGCGAAATTTTGATGGTTGGCCTGTTCGGCGCGGCCTGGTTGCTCTCTTTCATGGCTTATTTCCCACTTTTCACTGATTATTGCTCGCTGATAACTGATTACTGTTCACTGATAACTGCCCTGCTCGGCCTCGGCCTGGTTTACAGTATGAGCCAGGTCTATCGCCTGCGCGCTGCGCCAGCCTGGAACTCGTGGCGCACGGAGGCGGCGTTCTTCCTGAGCGCCGGAATTTTGGGTTTGACGGGGGTCTCTTTCGGGGCGGGATGGGTTTCGGTCTGGCTGCCACTGTGGGTTCTGCTGGCGCTCGAAGCCGGGCTGGCGCTTTTGGCTGAGAAACCGGTTCACGAAACAGTAGAACGGATACGGGGAGTCTGCCTCGCGCTGGCAATGGTGGGGGTCAGTTTGCTGCCCCTCGCGCCAGATTTTCTTCAGGCGGGGTTGAATCTGCCAATTTTCCTGCTCATTTTGAGCGAACAAATTTTAGGGCGCTGGCTGTTCTATCAGGCGCGCGTTCCGGCGCTTTGATTTTGTCAATTTTTTGTCCAGATTGTTGCGTTTCGCAAGGCGATTGTTGTAAAATAAAGCCAATAAATTAGATAAATTAGATAATTTTATAAATAAAGAAAGCGCAGGCACAATGACAACCAGTAATAGTGTGGCAGAGTTGGCGAGCCCCACGCATTATGTGGCCCTGGGGGCTTCGGCAGGTGGATTAGAAGCGATTGAGGCTTTTTTTACGAATATGCCTCCTGAAAGCGGGCTGGGGTTTATCGTTATCCAGCATCTTTCGCCCGATTACAAAAGCCTGATGGTGGAATTGCTGTCCAAGAAGACATCTATGCCAGTTTTGCGCGCTGAGGATGGGATGCGGGTGCAGCCCAACCATGTTTACCTGATTCCGCCCAAGAAGAACCTGACGATTTTCCATGGTAAATTGCTGCTGACCGAGCAGGAGCATTCCAAAGGTATTAACTTGCCAATTGACGTTTTTCTGCGCTCGCTGGCCGAAGACCAGGGTGAGAAGGCCGTGGCAATTATTCTTTCTGGCACGGGCAGCGACGGGATGCGCGGCGTGCGCGCCATTAAGGAGTATGGGGGCATGGTGATGGTGCAGGATGAAGAAAGCGCCAAATTCGACGGGATGCCGCGTGCGGCGGTTTCGACCGGGCTGCCGGATTTTGTCCTGCCGCCTGAAAAGATGCCCCGCCAATTGCTCTCGTTTACCAAGCACCCGTATGTGGCAAAAGCCGAACGCTCTGAAACCCTGCTGGGCGATGAAGACGGTCTGACGCGCATTTTTGCCATTCTGCGTGAACGCTGCAAAGTGGATTTTACGTATTACAAGCCCAGCACGGTCAGTCGCCGAATCGAGCGGCGGATGTCGGTGAACCAGATTGACGATATCCACGAATATGTGACCTATTTGCAGAGTTCTCCTGGCGAGGCGGTGGCTCTGTACCGTGAATTGCTGATTGGCGTGACCAGTTTCTTCCGCGACCAGCAGGCCTTCGATCGGCTTTCGGAAGAATACCTGACCGATGTGCTGAAGGATGGTAGTGGACGCGAAATCCGGCTGTGGGTGGCGGGTTGTTCTACCGGCGAGGAAGCCTATAGCCTGGCAATCCTGGCGCGCGAGAAGATGGATGAGTTGGGATTGCACAAGGACATCAAAATTTTTGCCACCGACATTGACCGTGATGCGATTCACTATGCGGCTGCCGGGGTGTACCCCGAAAGCATCGCCGCTGACCTTTCGCCGCGCTTGCTGTCAAAGTATTTCCACAAACGCGATGACAGTTTCCAGATTGCGCGTAACATCCGCGAGATGGTGGTCTTTGCCCAGCACAACCTGGTGAAGGACCCGCCGTTTACAAATATTTCACTCATCAGTTGCCGCAATCTGTTAATTTACTTGCAGCCGATTTTGCAGCGCAAAGTGCTGGAGTTTTTCAACTTCTCGCTGCGGCCGGGCGGAATTTTGCTGCTCGGAACGAGCGAAACCACCGGTGAATTGGGTGATTACTTTGAAACGCTTGACGCCCGACTGAAGCTATATCGGTCAAAGGGGCGTCTCAAACCAATCAGCGAATCCGCTCACCCGCTTTCGATTACCGATACCCGCGCCCGCGACCTGCGTGGTCAGTTTGCCAGCACGCGCCGCGCCCTGCGCGCTACCGAGGAAGAACGGGTGCTGGAGCGCTTTTTCGAGGCGGTCAGTGGCGATTACCTGCCCCTGGCGCTCATTGTGAACGAATCGCTGGAAGTGTTGCATGTGTTGGGCAATCCTGAGGGCTACTTCAAACTACCCAGCGGCAAACTGGTCAACGATATTTCGAAGATGGCCGCCAGAGAACTTTCAATTCCGCTTTCCACGGGTATCCAGAAGGCGTTTCGGCAGCGGCAGGAGGTCCATTTCTCCAATATCCGCCTGTCGAACCAGTCGGGCGGCAGGGTGGTCGATTTGCGCATCCGCCCTCTGCCGCACAAAAAGGGACAGGAAGAACTTGTGGCCGTGTTGATTGGCGAAATGAGGAAGAGCGAGACGCTAGAAAGCAGCCAGACCATTCTGTCGTATGACCTGAGCCGGGAAGCCGAGGAGCGTCTGCGTGATTTGGAGCAGGAACTTCAGTTTACCCGCGAGAATTTGCAAGCCACCATTGAGGAACTGGAAACTTCTAACGAGGAGTTGCAGGCGACGAATGAGGAATTGCTTGCCAGCAACGAGGAGCTTCAATCAACCAACGAGGAGTTGCAATCAACCAACGAGGAATTGTTTACGGTGAACGCTGAGTACCAGAGCAAAATTATTGAGTTGACCGAACTGCACAACGACGTGGAAAATCTGCTTGGCGCAACCCAAATGGCAATTCTTCTGTTGGATGAAAACCTGGAAGTTCGCCGTTTCTCTTCGCAGGTGACGCGCCTGTTCAGACTGCTTGAAAGCGACATTGGACGGCCCATTACGCACATTTCGCACCAACTGGCCGACTGCGACCTGATTGCTCTGATTCGGGAAGTGCAAGAGAGCGGGCAGGCGCAGGAGTTAGAGGTGCGTACCCTGGAGAACCGCTGGTACCTGGCGCGCGTCACACCTTACGAAGTCGGCCCATCCATTTTTTCGGGGACGGTCTTGTCATTTGTTGAGATTACTGCTATGAAGCAGGCCGAGCATGCGTTACGCGAAGAAGAGAAAAAGTATCGCACTCTGTTCGAGACCATGCTGCAAGGGGTCGTTTACCAGAACGAACACGGCGAAATTCTCTCGGCCAACCCGGCCGCGGAGAAAATTCTCGGCTTGAGCCTGGCGCAGATGCGGGGACTCACCTCGCTCGACCCGCGCTGGCGCGCCATCCGTGAGGATGAGAGCGATTTTCCCGGCGAGCAACACCCGGCCATGGTGGCGCTGCGTACCGGGCAGGAAGTGCGCGGTCAGGTGATGGGGGTTTTTAATCCCCAGCAAAACGCCATCACCTGGATTCGAGTCAACGCCATTCCGCAATTCAGTGAAGGGAATTTACGGCCTTATGGGGTGTACGTCACGTTCGAGGACATCACGCCCTATCGCCTGGGCGGTAAGCGGTTGCGTGAGAGCGAGGAACGCTACCGGCGGCTGTTCAACGAGATGACGACTGGCTTTGCGTTGCATGAAATCATCCTGGATGAACACAGTCAGCCTTGTGATTATCGTTTCCTGAATGTCAATCCGGCTTTTGAGCGGCTGACTGGTTTGCATCGGGAAAATGTGATTGGCAGGCGGGCATTTGAAATCTTGCCCAATCTGGAGCCTGTCTGGCTCGAACGCTACGGGCAGGTAGCGCTGACCGGCGCCGCTCTTGAGTTCGAGGAATACAATCATATTCTGGATAAGTTTTTTGAAGTGCGTGTTTTTTGCCCGGCGCCGGGCCAGTTTGCCACGCTGTTCCATGACATCAGCGACCGCAAACGGGCGGAAGAAGCCTTGCGAAAGACTCAAACCGAATGTGATGAGTTGAAACGCCGGTTGGATGCCCAGGAGGGAGAAACATGAGCGAATCCTGGGAAGAAAAGCGCAATCTGCTGCGTGACCAGGCCGAAAAATTACTTGCTGCCCAGTTGGCAGGAACTTCATCCGAGTCTCAGGCCGACCTGAAGCGGGTTCTTCATGACCTGTCGGTGCATCAAATTGAGCTGGAACTCCAAAACGAAGAATTGTTGAATGCCCAGCAGCAAATGCAAGCCGCGCGTGATAGTTATGCCCGCCTGTACCACCAGGCTCCCGTTGGATACTTGAGTCTGGATGAACATGGCCTCATTTTGCAAACCAATCAGACTTTTGCCGATATGCTGGGTCTAACAGCGCCGGAAATCACAGGAAAATCTCTGGCTGATTTCCTGCTTCTAGAAGACCGCGCCGTTTTTCTGGGGCGATTCCGGGCCTTTTACAATCATCCAAAAGGAAAAAGTATCGATGTTCGCCTGGTGAATTCGGCAAAACAGTCCAAAGGTGAACTCTTTGCGCGTCTGACCGGTCGTCTCGAGTCGGATGGGCGCTTACCGGCATCTTCCAGGCCGCAAACCTACTTACTGGTCATTGTCAGCGATATTAGCGCGCAAAAAGCAATCGAAGACGCCCTGCGTGAGAGCGAAGAATTGTTCCGGCTGGCTTTTGAAAATGCCAATGTGGGCATGTGTCTGGTGGACCTGACCGGCAGATTCATGAAGGTCAACCAACAAATGTGTCAGATTTTTGGTTACAATGCGGATGAATTCGAGCAGATGAATGTCAACGACATTACCCATCCGAATCACAAGTATATGACTCAAGAACTCCTGGAACAGGCCGCGCACGGTAAACAGGAACATTTCACTTACGAAAAACAATACCTACACAAAGCCGGGCATATTTTGTGGGGTCAAATCTCCAGTTCATTGGTGCGGAATGGGTCAGGCAAACCACTTTATTTCATATCGCACATTCAAGATATCACCGAGCGCAAACACGCCGAAGACGCTCTGCGCCAGGCCAAAGCCGAACTGGAAGCAAAAAACCAGGAACTGTACCAGGCCTACATCCGGGAACAATTGCTCGCGCGTACAGATACCCTGACTGGCATCAACAATCGCCGCTATTTCTTTGAAGTCGCCGTTCACGAGTTCAATGCTGCTGTGCGCTATGGTCATCCCCTGGCTGTTGTGATGTTTGATATTGACCATTTCAAAGAATTGAATGACGCTTATGGACATCAAATTGGGGATGATACGCTGCGCAGCTTGGCGCAGTTGACGCGCCAGCAGCTGCGCGATGCCGATATTCTGGCGCGTTATGGTGGGGAGGAGTTCATCATCCTTCTCCCGTATACCACTGCCAGCCAGGCCTACCTGGTTGCCGAGCGCATTCGAGAAAGGGCCGCCTCGTTCAGGCTGATGGTTGGTCCGCATAAAATTGGCATTACGCTTAGCCTGGGCGTTGCCGGGTTCGACTCAGAAACGGACAGTCTCGATAAACTCGTCCAGCGTGCCGACCAGGCCATGTATGAGGCCAAAAACAGTGGGCGCAACCGAACCCTGCTTTTTGGAGAAAGCAGCCCGCCGCCCGCCTGAAAGCATTTTCATGTTGCCCCTCTTGCGCACCAAGACCACCCTTCCGCCCTTGCGCCCACAGCAGGTGGAACGCCCGCGCCTGTTGACGCGCATGCGCGCCGGAACGCAACGCGCCCTGACGGTTATTTCGGCCCCAGCCGGGTTTGGCAAAACCACCCTGGCTGTGGATTGGGCGCGGCGCGGCGAAATGCCCGTTGCCTGGCTCTCGCTCCAACCTGCCGACCGGCCCCGCGAACGCTTTCTCTCTTACCTCATTCAAGCCATCCAAACCTTTGCGCCCCAGCTTGGGCAGACCACCCTCGCCATGCTGCAGGGCGGCTCGCCCGAGGGGGCGCTTTTTGCGCTGGTCAATGACCTGGCCGAAGTGGAATCGGATTTTGCCCTCCTGCTCGACGACTACCACAGCGCTGAAAGCCCGCAGACAGATGAAATCCTGAACTTCCTGCTCGAAAACCGCCCGGCAACCTTTCACCTTGTCATCACCACTCGTACCGCGCCTGGCCTAAACCTTGCTCGCCTGCGCGCCCTCGACCAGGTCATCGAAATCACCGCCGCCGATTTGCGCTTCACCGAACCCGAAGTTTGCGCCTTCCTCGAAGCCAGCCTCGACCTGCCATTACCCGCCGAGGCCCTCGCCCGCCTGAACGAATCCACCGAAGGCTGGGCGGTTGGCCTGCAACTGGCCGCCCTGGCGCTGGCGCGCCAGCCCCAGGCCTGGCAATCCCTGGCCGGGCAGGAACACATCTTCGACTACCTGGCCGAGGAAGTGCTGCGCCGCGAAGCGCCCGAAGTGCAGGAATTTCTCAAGATTACGGCCCTCTTCGACCGGTTTTGCGCCTCCCAAATTGCTCACATCTTGCAAGTCACAACTCACCCATTACCAATTACGGTTCACGCGATAACCGAACTGATTGCCCACCTCGAACGCGCCAACCTCTTCCTCGTGCCACTCGACCCAACCTGGTACCGCTATCACGCCCTCTTCACCGACTTCCTGCGCAAACAAGCCCTGAGCGAAGTCGAAGGGCAAGCCACCCCTCAGCAGGCCGCCCCATTCTATCGCGCCGCCTCCGATTGGTGCGAGCAAAACAACCTGCTTGAGGAGGCCATCCACTACGCCACCCACGCCGCCGACCACGAGCGCGCCGCCAGCCTGCTCGAAACTCACTACCGCGACCTGATTCTGCGCGGCGAACAGGCCGCCATCGGCGAGTGGGTTGCCGCCCTGCCGCCCGCCCTGCTCGAAACCCATCCGCGCCTGTGGCTGGCCCAGGGTTGGGCCAACATTATCAGCCTGAACGTCCCTCGCGCCCAGGAATGCGCCCTCAAGGCCGAAGCGCTGCTCCCTGCCGGAGACACGGGAGACCGGCTGAGGGGCGAGGCCAGAGCCCTGCGCATCCTCAGCAAAATCTTTGGCGGTCAGCCCGCCGCCGCCGATGAAATCTCCGAGGCATTTGTCCTGCTCTCTGAACAGGATACCTTCCTCCACAGCCTGCTGCACTTCAACCTCGGCCTGCATTACGTCATGGAAGGCCAGACTGCCCAGGCCGTTGAGGCCTTTACCGAAACCCTGCGCCTGACCTCCGCCTTCAACCTGCCGCTGGTCACCATTGTTGCCCACGTCCAACTCGGCGAAACCCGCCAGATGCGCGGCGCGTTGGGGTTGGCCGAACGCGGTTTCCAGCAGGTCATTCGCTATGTAAAAGAGACCCTCGGCGAACGCACCTTCCTGCTCGGCATGCCCTACATCAGTTATGCCGAACTCCTGCGCGAGCAAAATCGCTTCGACGAAGCCGTTCGTTACGCCGAGCAGGGCATTGCTTATTGCCACACCTGGCAGCCCGTCGCCAGCATGGACGGTCACATCACCCTCGCCCGCCTGCTGGCCGCCCAAAAACGCTGGGACGAAGCCCTGGCCCATCTTGAAAGCGCCATGAACGAGGCCGAGTCGAGCGTTTCAGTCCTCGACGATGCCTTCATTGCCCTCCAAATGACCCGCCTGGCGCTGGCGCAGGGCGACCTGCCGCGTGCCGAACGAATCATCAGCGCCTATGAATTGGACAAGGTCGGCGATAAAGCCTATTACCATTTGTGGGAATTGACCCGGCTGGTACTTTACCGCGCCAAAGTAGCGCGACTCACTGCCGCGCCTGAGCCTGTCTCGCCGCTCATCGAAGCGTTATCCGCCCTGATAGCCGAATCCGAACGCCGCGAGCGGGTCACCTCCGTTATCGAAGGCCTGATTCTGCGCTCCTGCGCCCTCCACGCCGCCGGGAATCATCCCGCTGCCGCCGAAAGCCTCTCCCGCGCTCTAACGCTCGGCGCCCAGGGCGGCTACCTGCGCATCTTTGCCGATGAGGGTCAGCCGCTGCTTCGCCTGCTCGAACAATACCGCGCCCAAATCCACGCCCCGCGCGCTTACTTTGAGCAAATCCTCGCGCTCATGCAGCATGAAACTGCTCTCTACGCGCCGCGCTTTACAAAAACAACCGCTGCTCCCCCGGCAGATTTCCTCCCTCTCACCCGCCGCGAACTCGACATCCTGACCCTGCTGGCCGCCGGAAAAAGCAACCAGGAAATCGCCGTCGAGCGCGTGCTGACCGTCAACACCGTCAAAAAACACGTCGCCAACATCCTGTCAAAGTTGGGCGTTGCCAACCGCACCCAGGCCGTCATGCTGGCAAGGAAATCGGGCTGGATAGAATAAAAAATACCTCTTTCCTACTCCTTTCGAGCGCCGACAAAAGCCTCCCCGGAGAGTATCTTTAGAGAAAAGATACATCCGGGGAGTTTGCTTTCCCCAAAGGAGCCTTATGGAACATCTCATTGACCTCAACGCCGTCACCAAATCCTTCCAAACCGATGCCGGGCCTTTCCTGGCCCTCAAAGGCATTAACTTGCACGTCGAAGCCGGGGAATTTGTCGCCATTGTCGGCAAATCGGGCAGCGGCAAAACCACGCTGATTAACATGATTACCGGCCTCGACCGGCCCACCAGCGGCGAAATCCTGGTCGGCGGCGCAGCGGTGGAAAAACTGGGCGAGAACCAGCTCGCCGCCTGGCGCGGACGCACCATCGGCGTGGTGTTCCAGTTTTTCCAACTTCTGCCGACCCTGACCGCGCTGGAAAATGTCATGCTGCCGATGGATTTTTGCGCCACCCCGGCCTTTGGCGAACGCCGCGCCCGCGCCCTGGAACTGCTGGCGCTGATGGAAATGGACGGGCACGCCAACAAGCTCCCCGCCAAACTCTCCGGCGGACAGCAGCAGCGCGTGGCGATTGCCCGCGCCCTGGCCACCGACCCTCCCATCCTGGCCGCCGACGAGCCGACCGGCAACCTCGATTCTAAAACCGCCGCCGCCGTCTTTGCCCTGTTCGAGCGCCTGGCCGGGCTGGGCAAAACCATTCTGATGGTCACTCACGACCCCGACCTGGCCCGCCGCGCCGGGAGGCAACTCCACATTGCGGATGGGGCGATTCTGAATGATGTGAATGGGAAATCATAAAACCTACCGCCCTGAGCGGAGTGACGAGCATAGCGAGGAGCGCAGTCGAAGGGCGGTTAACCGCCAAAACGCTCTTCAACTACAGCCGCGCAGAACGCGGCTTCTGCTCAGAGCAAGGAAGCAAAGGTAAATTATTATGACCCGTTGGACCAAAGTAACCCGCGACCTGTGGAACAACCGCGCCCGCACCAGCCTGGTGATTCTCTCCATCGCTGTCGGCGTCTTTGCGATTGGGATGATTGCCGCCACCCAGCAGGCGCTGACGGCCTCGCTCAACGCCCAATATGCCGCCATGCGCCCCGCCGACGCCATCCTCCAGACCGAACCCAGGCTCGACGAGGATTTTGTCGAGGGCTTGCGCAACCTGCGCGGCGTGGAAGCCGCCGAAGGCCGCCGCGCCCTGGCTTTGCGCATCTCGCTCGATGGCAAAGGTGAAACCTGGCGCGACCTGACCCTCTATGCCCTGAACGATTACGACGACCAGCAGTTGTTCTTTGTCCGTCCACAGGATGGCATCTGGCCGCCCGAAAAGGGCCAGGTGTTGCTCGAACGCGCCTCCATGCCCTATATCGGCGCGCAACCCGGCGACCCAATCCTGGTCAAAACTCCCGATGGACGCCAGTTCCGCCTGACTGTCACCGGGCGCGCCCACGATTTGTACCGCATCCCGCCGGTCATCGAGGGCTGGATTTACGGCTACGTCAGCATGGACACCCTGCGCTGGATGGGCGAAGCCGAAGGCTACAACGAACTCTACGTCAAAGCCAGCGACTCTGCTCAAATCCGCGCCGTGGCCGACCAGGCCGCCGACCGCATCGAAGGCCAGGGGCTGCCCGTTTACCGCAAAACTCTGCCCCGGTCGGGCGAGCATCCGCTCAACTTCATCATCGATACGGTGCTTATCCTGCTCGGACTGGTGGCGGCCATGGCGATGTTCCTGAGCGCCCTGCTGGTCATCAACGTCATCTCGGCGCTCATCGCCCAGCAGGAAAAACAGATTGGCATCATGAAAGCCATCGGCGCGCGCTCCGGGCAGATTATCAGCCTGTATTTTGGCATGGTGCTGATTCTCGGCCTGCTGGCTTGCCTGCTCGCCATCCCGCTCAGCCTCGTGGGCGCGCGCGCCCTGGCGGCCTTCGTGGCCGAACTGATTAACTTCGACCCGCCGCAGGTGGAATTCACCCTCCAGGCGCTGATTCTGCAACTGGGGGTTGGGTTGCTCGTGCCGCTCATCGCCGCTGCGCCCGCCATCATCAACGGGACGCAGGTTTCCCCGGCGAAAGTCCTGAGCGAGTACGGCATCAACCAGGTTTGGGGCGGGGCCGGGCTGCTCGACCGCATCCTGCGCCGCTTCCCCAATCTCACCCGCGACACCCTGCTGGCGCTGCGCAATCCCTTCCGCAAACGCGGGCGGCTGATTCTTTCACTGGTCACGCTGACCTTTGCAGGCGCAGTCTTTATGGCGATTGTCAACCTGCAAGGCTCGCTCAATGCCGCCCTGAACGAGATGTTTGAGTTCTGGCGTTACGACGCCTGGATTATCGTTGACGGCCACATCCCCGCCGGGCGGCTGGTGAACGAAGCCCGCGCCGTGCCGGGCGTGCGCAACGCCGAAGCCTGGGGCTTCACCATCGGGCGCTACGTCCGCCCCGACGGCACCGAAAGCGACAACCTGTACCTGCTGGCCCCGCCCGCCGGAACCCCGCTGCTCGACCCGCCCATTATCGCTGGTCGCGCCCTTCAGCCGGGTGATACCGACGCCATCCTGGTCAGCCCCGGCCTGCTCGCCAATGAGCCGACCCTGCGCCTGGGCGGGCCGATGAACGTCAAAATCGAAGGCCGTGAGCAAACTTACACCATTGTCGGCGTGATGAACATGATGGGCAACGCCACCATTGGCTACTTCACCCTCATGGATTACTCGGCCTACGCCCGCCACGTCCGCGAACCAAACCGCGCCAACGTTCTCATCCTGACCTTCGACGCCCCCACGCTCGATGCCCAGCGCGCCACCGCCAGCGCCGTCGAAAAACGGTACGACGCCGCCGATATCGAAGTGCTTTCCAACTTCCTCATTGCCGAGGAACGCGAGGAAATCAATGGCGCTTTTGCCATCATCGTCGCCCTGCTGATGGTCATGACCGTCCTGCTCGCCACGGTCGGCGGCCTGGGCCTGATGGGCGCCATGAGCCTGAACGTCATCGAGCGCACCCGCGAAATTGGCGTCATGCGCGCCTACGGGGCCTCCAGCGCGGCGGTCTTTCGCATCGTCATCGTTGAAGGTCTGTTGATTGGGCTGATGAGTTGGATTCTGGCGATTGGCCTGTCGCTGCCCCTCAGCGTGTTACTGGCCCGCAACATTGGCGAGGCCTTCATGGACTACCCGATGCCTGCCTCCTATTCCCCTGGCGGAATCCTGGCCTGGGCCGGTCTTGTCCTGGTTATCTCGGTCATTGCCAGCCTGTTCCCGGCGCTCAACGCCGTGCGCCTGACCGTCACCGAAGTGCTGGCTTACGAATAGATTCCCGTGGCGCGGGATGGTATCCCGTGACCCATTTACAACAATTTGGCGGGATAACATCCCGCCCTACAAAGGAGCTTCCTATGAAAAAACTCACCCTTACCCTTCTCTTTCTCGCCCTGCTGCTCACTGCCTGCGCCGGGACAGCCACCCCCGCCCCGACAGCGCAACCCGTCACCCAGGCCGAATCCAACCCCAGCCTCGTCACTGCCGAAGGCAAACTGCTGCCCGCCCCCGCCGCTGAACTGGCCTTTGCCCAGGGCGGAATTGTGGCCGAAGTGCTCGTCCAGCCGGGGCAGAAAGTCGCCGCCGGGGACGTGCTGGCCCGCCTGGTCGGCATCGAAACCGTCCAGGCTGAACTGGCCGCCGGGAAACTGGAACAGGTCAACGCCCAGGTCGCCCTCGACCAACTCCAGCGTAACGCCCTGGTGAATGCTGCGCAGGTGGAGAAAGCCCTGCTCGACGCCCAAAAAGCCTACGAAAGCGAATCCAACGGCTGGAACCTGGGCAACCCCGATGAAGCCAGCGACCTCGAACTGACCCTCGACGATTACATCACCGCCGAGCAGGATTACCGCGCCGCCCGCGACAAACTGACCGGCCTGCTCAACAAGGACGAAACCAACCGCGAGCGCAAAGATGCCCAGGACGACTTCGACCGCGAGGAAAAGTCCCTGGCCGAGGCCTATGCCGATTTACTGGCGGAAGCCGCCGCCAACGACCAGCCTCTTGACGAGGAACAGGTGCGCCTGTTGGCCGCCATCTCTGCCCTCGAGGCAGCCCGCCAAAACCAGACCCGCCTCGATGCGCAAAACCTCGACCCCGAAAAACTCGCCGCCGCCGAAGCGCACCTGGCTGCCGCGGCCGCTCACGTCACCGCCGCCGAAGCCGCCCTCGCGCTGTACGAACTGCGCGCCCCTTTCAGCGGAACGGTACTCCGTTTTGACCTGAAACCTGGCGAAGCCGCCCTGCCCGGCCTGCCGGTGGCCTACCTTGCCAACACCGCCACCTGGACGGTTGAAACCAAAGACCTGGCTGAAATTGACGTTGCCCGCATTGCCCCCGGCCAGCCCGCCACCGTCAAACTGGATGCCTTCCCCGGCGAGGAATTTCCCGCCACCGTCACCGCCCTCAACCCGGTCGGCCAGGAATACCTCGGCGACATGACCTACAAAGTCACGCTCACGCTGGAGCAGGCCGATGCACGCTTCCTGTGGAACATGACCGCGACCGTGAACATTTTGACGCAAGATTAATTGCGCATTGTACATTGACCGGGCTGACGAGCGACTCAGCCTGGTCAATCTTATGGTTAATTTGGTCTGCGAACGATTAGACGGGTATTCTGACGCGCGCTTTTTTAAAATTGGGCGTCATTTTTAAGCCGATTAGGGTTATAGTATTAAGACAGCCGAAGATTAGGGTGGTTTTTTGGCTTGAAAGGAGTGATTTTATGAACACCCAAAAATCCCATTTCCATCGTAACCTGATAATCGTTCTCGCGGCGCTGTTTTTGTTTACCCAGGCCATCCTGTTTTACCCTGGCCTGGTCCACGACCCGGGCGAACTGGCATGGTGGCAGGTCTTGTTGAATCTGCTGATTATATCTATCCCGCTTATGCTGTTGTATGGTTCGCTCTACATGGTAGTCAGGGCATGGAGGGAGCATGCAGTAACCGGTCAGGTGGAGCCGCGTCTGGCACGAACCATCCATTGGGCCGCGCGTGTAGCAGTGATGGTGATTGCCGGTTTTTTGAGCTTGTTTTCTTTCGACGTGTTTGAAATCCAGGCATCGCCGATTGAAGTACTGGCCGGGTTCTTGATTCACAATATTCCTGTGATTGCGTTGGTGGTGCTGTTGGCTTTTGCCTGGAATCGGCCTGGCGTGGGTTTTGTGGCTTTCCTGCTGACCGGAGTGCTCTTTATGTTCCTCTTTGGGCGCAGCTTTTATGCCAATTGGTTGCTTTTTGTGCTGCCCATCTTGTTGATTGCTTGTCTTTTCTACATCGACTGGAAATGGCTGACAGTTTCATCCCACCGCTTGCCTGGTAATCATTAATACCACAAACGGTCTGCTCAACTTCTTGATGCGAAGAGTTGAGCAGACCGTTTATCATTATTATTTGCTTTTCTTTGCTTTCCCCTTCTGCTTCCGAAACGGCGGCATATCCATTGAAAACACCTGACACTTGGTCGGGTCAAGAATCTTGTTCCACAAACTCGGATGACTGCGGGCGAAACTATCCGGGTCGAGTTGGGAGGTGATGACCGTTGGCAGGTTGTCGTAGTAGCGATAATTCAAAATCTGGTAGAGTTTATCTTCAGCCCAGGCCGAGTTCAGGTTGCTTTCCTTGAAACCATCCAGAATCAAGAGCGGCGCAGTGCGGATTTCGTAAAACCGCCGGTCGAACGAGACATCTGCATTTGGTCGAAAGGTCTGCTTCAGGTAATCGAGCAGGACGGAAATGTCGGTCATAATCGCCTGACCGCCCATGCCCATCCGGTAATGTCCAATGGCCGCGGCAAGGTGAGTTTTGCCGCAGTGCGATGGCCCCAACAGCACCAGCCACCCGCCTGGCGCATCGGCAAAGGCGGCAGCGGCGTCATGAGCCTTCTTGAGTCGGAGAATATGCTCCTGCGTCACCTTCTCGCGCTCAATTTCCTTGTCCTTCACCGTGTAGCCGCCTGCGCCCTTGCGCTCCACCGTCTTGACGGTCACAATCTCCTGTCCGACCTCGTTCTGCCGGTCCTGCCAGTTCAGGAAAGTCATCTCCTTGATGTCGCGCAGCGAGAGCATGGAAAGGCCAGGATTACTCGTTTCTTCGGGATGGCGGTAATCGAGCGTCACAATTCGCACATGCCGCACCAGTTCTTCATCCTGCAAACGTGAACGGATTCGGCTTTCGATTTCGTCCAAAACCAGGTTGGTCGTCACCACCGTTGGCAGTCTGTTGATGTAGCGGTAGTTGATAATCTGAAACAGTTTTTCCTGCGCCCAGCCGGTGGCATTTTGCGTGCCAAAGTCATCCATCACCAGCAGGCTGGCGTTGCGGATGTCCTCGAAGCGCGCCTCGAAGGTTGTTTCGGGGCTGTTATAGGCAAAGCGCAGGCTGTCGAGCAGGTCGGGGACGGTGATAAACAGGGTTGGCACGCCGCGCGCCACCGCTGCGTTGGCAATGGCCGCCGCCAGGTGCGTTTTGCCGCAGCCGTAAGAGCCTTCCAGCAAAACCCAGCCTTCCAGCCGCTCGCTAAAATCCTGGCACACCGTCCGGGCAAATTCCAGGTTATCGCGCTCAATTTGCGTCACCGCATGTTTCGATTTGGGGTTGCCCTCCACGCGGAAATTCTCGAACGTCAGGTGTTTCAGCCGTTCCAGGCTGCTCATGGCATACAGCCGGGCGCGCGCCGTTTCGGCGCGGTCCACTGCGCGGCAGGCGCACAATTCGATTTTGCCGAACTTTTCGTGTCCAAGCGGCACGTCATAGCGCACATAGCCCACCCCGCCACAGATGGGGCAGTTTGGGTCGCCCAGCGGCTCCACGCGCGGCTTTAACTCAATCGAGGTACTCGGCGAACTGGCTTTGGGAATATCGCTTTGCATTCGGGTCAGCGTCTTTTCGATTTTTTCCTTCATAGCCTTCGTCCTTCCAGCGCCGCAAAATGGCTGCGATGTACTTCCAGTTCCGTTTGTTGCGTTCCACCGCAATTGAAAACGCCTCAGCCAGCCACTCCGCCGGGTATTCCCTTTCGGCATCCTTGAGCGTATCGGCCAGCAGCGGCGTCAGCGGGCCGATGTTTTCCTCGTAGAGTTTGAAGATGTTTGGTCGAGGCAGAGGGGCAGTGGATGGGATGCGGGCGGAGTCGCGCCAGCGGCCATTCTTCAACGCTTCGGCAGAAGCCCGCCCGCGCGGGGAGTTCAGAAAATAAAAACCGCCGGCGTCAGCCTCCACTTTGAGCAGCGTTCCACGCCGGAGGGCTTTTTCCAGCCCGGAATCGACCTCCGCCGCAGACATCCGCGACATGAACCCGCAATCTTCCAGGATGTCGCTCCGGCAGATGTACCGGAATCGCCCCTCAATGTGTTCGATTCGCCATAGGACGTACAACGTTACCTTGAGTTCGTCCGAATCGGTGATGTCATTCATCAGCCGAAAGAACGAATCTGGCACCGGGGTAAAAGTTTCGGAGGAAGTAAAGCCGGGGAACATCGCTACACTTTATCGAAATCTACGGTTTTTGTCGCCGCGTTCTCGAACTTGGTCAGGTTGTTGCGGAAAATCAGGTCAATTTGCCCTACCGGGCCGTTGCGGTGCTTGGCAACCTTCAGGTGGGTCACGTTTTGCATGGCCGGGTCTTTTTCATCGCGGTAGATGAACATGACGATATCGGCATCCTGCTCCAGCGAACCTGATTCGCGCAGGTCGGAAAGTTGCGGCTCTTTATCGGCGCGCTGTTCCACCGCGCGCGAGAGCTGGGCCGCTGCCAGCAGGGGAACGTTTAGCTCGCGCGCCAGTTGTTTCAGGCTGCGCGAAATGTACGAAACTTCCTGCACGCGGTTGTCATTGCGGCCTTCGGAGGTCATCAGTTGAATGTAGTCCAAAATCACCAGGTCGAGGCCAAATTCCATGTGCAGGCGGCGCAGTTTGGTGCGCAGCTGCAACGGGGTCAGGCTGGGGGTGTCGTCGAGGTAAATGCGGGTGTCGCCCAGCACTTCGATGGCGTGATTGAACAGGTCGAGGTCCTCGGGGCTGAGTTTGCCGGTGCGCAACTTCTGCGAATCAATGCCGGTGTTCTGCGCAATCAGGCGTTGCACTACCTGTTCGTTAGACATTTCCAGCGAGAATACGGCCACCCGCTTTTTGTGGAGCAGCGCGGCATTGTTGGCAACTGTCAACATCCAGGCAGTTTTACCCTGACCGGGCCGCCCGGCCACAATCAGAAGGTCGGAGGGCTGCAAGCCGCCGGTCATCTTGTCGAGGTCAATGAAGCCGGTCGGCACGCCCACCACGTCATCGGCGCGGCGCATCAGCGTTTCGATGTGGTCGTAGTAGTCGGAGAGAACCTCCCGAATTGGGCGTACATCGTGCCGGGTGCGGCGCTCGCCAACGTTGAAAATCGCTTTTTCGGCCTCGCCCATCACCGTTTCGATGACTTCCTTCTCGTCGTAGGCCAGAGTGGCGATGGAATTGGCTGCCGTGAGCAATTTCCGGCGGATGGAAGCAGCCTCCACGATTTTGCCGTAGGCTTCGGCGTGGAGCGTGGTCGGAACCTGATTGAGCAGGGCAGTCAGAAAGGCTGGCCCGCCAATTTCCTCCAGCCGCCCCATGTCGTCGAGTTCTTCGGCCACCGTCAGGTTGTCAATTGGCACGCGCCGCTCGTGCAGGCGGGTGTACGCCTCCCAGATGAAGCGCAGGCGGTGAATGTAGAAGTCCTCGGCCTGAAGGAACTGCGCCAGGTCGTAATAGACTTCGGGGTTAATCAACACCGCGCCAATGACGGCTTCTTCGGCCTCGCGGCTGTGCGGTACGCCCGCTGCGGGCTGGTTTTCACTGAACGGGATATCGGAAGCGAGAAAATCGGACATGAGCGTTCCCGAATTCCGAAGTCTCCTGACTTCGGCAGTGAACTCCAAAACGGATTTTGGAGTTCGTGAGATGAGATAAAGAAAGGACACGACCTGGTTTATTTTACAACGTCGTGTCCTTGCTCGGTCGTAGTCAAAAGGTATCAGTTTTGCTTGGGAGGGTCGTTTTTGTCGTCATCGGACTTTTTGTTGCTGTCCAATTTGCTCAGGAAGTCCTCGAAAATCGAAAGGCGAGAGGGGTCTTCGGGGTTGAGCGAACGCGCCGGGGCTGGCCGGGAGGGCGAGGCGGTTTGCGGGGAGTCTGCTTTTTGTTCGGGTGCGGAAGGAATCTGGGAGCGGATGTCCTGTTCTGGCGTGATGCTGGCCGAGGTCATCACTGAGGGGTCTACCAAAATTGGGACATGCGCGCGCACAGCCAGCGCAATGGCATCCGAAGGGCGCGAATCGATGTTGATAATTTGCCCGTTCGATTCGGCCACGATGTTCCCATAGAAAATGTCCTCGCGCAAGGCCACGATTTCGACGCGCCGAATGCGGGCGTTGAAGGTGGTGAACAGGTTTTTGAGCAGGTCATGCGTTAGCGGGCGAATCATCTCGATTTCTTGCAGGGCAACCGTGATGGCTTCGGCCTCATAAGGTCCCACCCAAATGGGAAGGTAACGTTCCGCGTCCGTCTGGCGCAAAACCACCAGCCGCTGCGGCGACATGAGACTGACGCGCACGCTATCAATGACGACTTCCACCATTCCAGACATAATCACTCCTGTAAAGTTTATCTATTTTAGCACAGGATGCAGGGTATCTACCGCGTCGCAGGGCAAAAATCCGCCAGAATTCCACCAATTATATCTTGGGTTGAGGCAGTTCTGGGCAACTCAACCAGCGCGCTCTGGCAAACCATCTGTCGGGCATGGTCATCTTTTTTGAGTTTTTGCAAAACAAAGTTCACGCTTTGCTGATTTCCGGTGATGATGTAAGCCTGCAGCAAGGGCAGCCATTCGACGTTATCTTTGGGAACCAGGTTTTTTTGAATGGCCTGATTCCCCAGGCGGGCAGCGGTTTCCCAATCCTGATTTTGCAGGGCCAGCCCGATTTTTTGGTAATAGTAGCACCATTCATGGGGCGGCTCGTTCCCAAAAAGGAAATGCGGCGCAACCTGACCGGAGGAATCAGACAGGATGACTTGCGTGTTAGAGTAATTTGCCAGCTTTTCAATTTGCAGCGGCGTATTTTTGGAAAGCAGCGGGTTATTCTTATCTACAACCTGCGCGCAAGCATTCGCAGTCGGTTGTTGGACAACCAGCACTTTGTCGAAGTGTCGGGTCATGCCATGCGTGCGATAATGCCACCACTCTGGTTCTGCTTGCGTGACTACGCTTTCAAGGTCTGCGCGCATCAGTGAGATGGCCGCTACTGGAAAGTGGATAAAATCATCTCTATCCCGCAAATCGGGGTAGTAGAGCAGGTTTGCTGGCCCCCAGATGTTATCGAAATCTTCCCGAATGGGCATATTGGGATAATAAACGGCCAGCGTGGTTCCTTCTTCCAGTTGTGGCGCCCGCCAGTACATTTGCCACCAGAACTGCCGAATGATTTCTTCTTCTTGAAGGGTTTTTAATCCGACCGCGTAGTGAGTTAAAACCGCCAGGCTAACCAGGGTGGCAAGCACAACCGCCCGAATTTTTGGCGACGCAATGAACGCCAGCCATGCGGTCAGAAAAATGACCGCCGCCGGGACTGCTGGCAGGGCATAATGAGAAAATTCCTCGAAAGTGATGGTTCGATTGGATAGAACAACCGGAATAACCCCCGCCGTGAGTCCCAATCCTCCGGTTATCATGGCCTCCATTCGCCAATTACTTTCATGCTCTGATTCAGGATTATCAACAAATTGCTCACTCCAGTACAGCAACAGAGCAAAAACTGTCAGGACGGGGATTGCAAAAAGAAAACCCTTTGTTTGTTCAATGTCTGTTATGTCGAAGAAATGTTCTTCAAAAGGCACAAACCAGGCCAGCACAGAGATGTTCATGCTCGATTGAACGAAACTCGCCGCCCAGGATGCAAGGGTAAGGAGTGTGTTGTCAAACAGAGCGCCTATTTGCATCCGGAAATCGGTAGCGGGGCGGTCGTTCTCGAAAATGAAGAATCGCCAGAACACAAATGCGCCCGGAATGGTTGCCAGCAAGGCCAGCACCTGCGTCGTCAGCGATATAGCCTTGGCGCGCATTTCGGCGCGATTTCGCAACAGGATGACCCCAATGCATGCCAGCCGAAAGACCTCCATGCCAATCGCATATTCCACCAGTGCCAGGGCCAGCAAGCCAGTGAGGCTGGCTGCCAGGAAAAAGCTGGCTTTTTGAGCCAGGTTTCTGGCAGTTACGAATTTCACCGAGAAGATAATCGAAACAATTTCCAAAAACAGGCTGACCATCATCGGTTGATATTCCAATCCTGAAATCCACCACAAGTAGCCAGGGTAAAGAAGTATCAAAAGCGTGGCAGTCAGCGCCATCTTCAGGTTTCGTTTCCAGACGATGCGGAACAGCCAGTAGAGGGCCAGGGCGGTGGCAACGCGCCAAAAATAATTCCCTACATGATAGGGCAGGGGGTTTTCACGAAAGAGTGAAAAATAAATCTCAAAGAAGACCCCACGCGCGGGCCTATCTGGCTGAAACATGGCCGGGAAAATTTGGCTTCCCCCTGCTACGCCATCCAGGATGAAATACCATTCATCCCGATAGAAGCCTGCCTGAAGCGCGGTTGGGAGATAGACAAGGGCAGAGAGAAGAACCAGGACAAAAAGATGAACCGAATGGTTTTCAAGAACTTTCTTTAACATTTTTTTATCCACTTGGAATATCAAAAAAACAGGCAAGCGCCTGCCTTCTCCAAGCGATTATACTGCAATGCGTCTTGGTCTTAACCGGCTATAATTCCTCGCATGGACATCCTCTTCATCCGCCACGCCGAAAGCGAATCGAATGCCGGGTTGCGTACCGAACACCCGGTTACTATCCGACTGACCGAACGCGGGCAAACCCAGGCTGCCTTGACCGCCGAGACCTTGCCGCCTCCCGCGTTGATAGTTACTTCTCCCTATCTGCGTACCAAACAGACCGCCGCGCCGTTCCTGCGGCGCTTTCCGAATGCACCCCAGGCCGAATGGCCGGTGCAGGAATTTACATTTTTGAACCCTGCTCACTGGCAAGGTACAACCGGGCAAGAACGCTGGCCCTCGGCCAACGCCTATTGGGAACGCGGCGACCCGCATTACCAGGATGGCGAGGGCGCGGAATCGTTCAGCCGTCTGATGGAACGGGTTCATCAAACCCGCGCGCTCATACAGTCCCAAACCGAAGGCCCGCTGGTTATCTTTTCGCACGGGCAGTTCAGCCGCGCTTTTCTGTGGAGCCTGCTTTATCCCACCGGGGAACTTTCTGGCGACCGAATGCGCCGCCTGCGGAATTTTACGCGCGGCTTTCCCTTCCCTAACTGTGGCATTCTGGCTTATCGCCTGGAAGATGGCCGCTTCTGGCACAGCGGAATTGACACATCGCATTTGCCGACTGAGCTAATAACATATTGACCCTGCCAAACGGCAGGGTCTTCTTCGCTTGTTGGGGATAACTATTCTGCGCTTTGCATGAATTGAAGCACAGTCTGCCCATCGGCGTTGTAAAAATTCAAAATAGGCCCTTCCATTTTATAACTTGTTGCCAGGCTAAAGGCATGGATGAAATCGGTTTCTTGTTGCATCAGCCCTTCTGGTTCGGCGCAGAACATTTTTGTGATAATCACTGATTCAAACCGGATTTTATCGTCCTGTTGCGAATAGGTTGCGGAGTATTGATTGCATCCGGTTGAGCCGCGAACCTCGCCGTTGGTGAACTGCGCCGTTACCTGCGTATTGGGCAAGGGAGTCGTGATTCCTGGCGGCATGGCATAGGCTATCAGAATCCATGTTTTCTCTCCAAGTGGGGGCTGATACGGCTTAAAGACCAGTAAAGCCTCTCCCTCCTCATTGACAAGAGTCAATTCTCCCGATTCCATGCGAAAACCAGTCGAGGCCTCCAGTGCTTGCAGGTAAGCTGTTTCCTGTTCCATATAGCCTGGTTCCAGGCAGGCCATCATGGTTGAAAATAACGGCCCAATGCGCACTTTCTCGCCGTCTTGCGAAAAATCGCCACCGAACGAATTGCATGAAGCGTTTCCGCCTACTGCGTTTTCTTCAATACTAAGCGTAGGCAAGGAATTCTCTACGACGGGTTGACCATTTATCTGAATCAATGTCCAGCTTGTTCCACGGATTGAGGGGGGCGACTCAATCGGCCTGGTCGAACCACAGGCGCTCAAGAATGCGCCTGCGATAAAAAATAAACGGATGATTATGAATGGTGTGAGTTTCATTGTTTTCTCTCCAGGTCAGGGTACTCATCCACAAGACGCGCCCCGTTTTATATTTGTTCCCCAGGCGGCGATAATCCGAGTAAAATACTCCAAAATTCAGGAGGCGGCATGAAAAAACGACAACTCGGCATTCTGGTTATCTTTGGGCTGATTGCGCTCAACTTCATCCTGTGGCTGGCCTTTCCGCCTATTGACGACGGCCGCCCTCATTTCCTGCGCGCTTATGCGGGCGAAGTATTGGGCTCCACCGTCATTATCCTGATGGCCTGCGGGCTGGTGCTGGCAGCCCGCCCCCAATGGGCCGAACCTTACTTTGGCGGCCTGGACAAGATGTATATTGCGCACAAGCAGGCCAACACCACCGCCTTTCTGTTACTCTTTGTCCACCTGCTGACTGTCCCCATCACAACCGACCGGCTTTTGCCCGGCACGCCGCTGGCAATCATTGCTTTTCTGGGCATCGTCACGCTCGTCCTGCTCACGCTTTCGCCGCGCATCCCGCTCTTGAGCAGACTGACCAACGCCTCGTACGATAAATGGAAGAAAACCCACCGTTTCATTGGCATTTTCTACGCCCTGGGCTTTGTCCACTCCCTTTTGGTGGATGGACTCTCCGCGCTGGTGGCGTTTTCCTACGTCCAGGTCATCTTTCTCATCGGATTGGCAGCCTATTTCTACACGGAAGTTTTCTCCCGTTTCCTGAACAAAACCCTGTCTTATCAGGTGAGCGCCATCCGCCGCCTGAATGGCAACACCACTGAAGTCACGCTCGCCCCAAAGGGCCAGAAACTCAGCCACCAGCCCGGGCAATTCCTGTTCGTGCGCTTCCCCGGCGACAAAGTTCTCAACGAATCCCATCCCTTCACCATTTCATCCGCCCCGGCAGAAGACTCCCTGCGCCTGACCATCAAAGCCAGCGGCGACTTTACCCGTTACCTCCACAAAAATCTGAGCGAAGGGGCGCAGGCTCTGGTGGAGGGGCCGTATGGGTTGTTCCAGTATCGCGCTGGCGGCCTGAAACAGGTCTGGATTGCCGGGGGGATTGGAATCACCCCCTTCCTTTCGTTTATCCGGCATGGCAATATCGACCGGCAGGTAGATTTCTACTATACGGTGCGCGTGCGTGAAGAAGCCCTGTTCTTGGGGGAAATCGAAGCGGCCGCACAACGTTACATCAATTTTCGGACTTTCATACGCTTTTCGCTGGAAGAAGGCTCACTCACTGTGCGCGAAGTTGTCCAAAAAACCGGTGACCTGCGCCAGCGTGAGATTTACCTGTGCGGTCCCTGGGGCATGATTCAAAGTTTCGCGGCAGAAATGGAAACGCTGGGCGTGCCAGAAACGCAGATTCACTACGAAGAGTTCAATTTTCGATAATCCTGTGGCGCAAGCCGAAAAACTTGCGCCACAGTTGGCTACTTCCGGCCCATTTCTTGCTGGACGGCGTGATACAGGTGTTCGGCCTTCATATCTGCGAGTGAATAGCAGGGCGCTTTCAGGTGATTGGCTAACTGTTGCGCCAGACCCTGGTCAAAGGCGGCATGTTCCATGTTGATGACCACGCTTTTTACTTTCTCTCCGGCAATCAAGTCGGCAAAATGATAGGACTCTTCCTGCGGTGGCAGCGAACCGACGGAAACGTTCCCTGCTCCGTCGGTCAGCACAATGAGAAGCGGTTCGACATCGGGATGAATCATCGCTTCCCGCTTGAGGATATCTGCCGCCATTAACAATCCCGCCGAAAGTGGGGTTTTGCCGCCCACTGGAATATCTATCAGCGCTTTTTGAGCCAGTTGCACGCTGTTGGTGGGGGGCAGCACCAGCGTTGCGCGGTCTTTCTGGAACACAATCAACCCGACGCGGTCACGCCGCTGGTAGGCGTCCGTCAGGAGCGAGAGAATCGCTCCTTTGGTGGCGTTCATGCGTTCGGCCACTGCCATGCTCCAGGAAGCATCTACCAGGAATAAGACCAGATTGGCGCTGCGTTTGACGCGGACTTTCTTTTGTAAATCGCCTTTTTCAATCGCGAATGCCAGCCGTTTGCGCTTTTCGGTGCGCCGTTTCTGAAATGGCGCGGCTGCGCGGATAGTGGCATCGAAGGCGATATCGGTGCTGCCGTTGGCCGGGCGAGCCTTGATATAGCGTCCGCGCCGCCGCTCGGTGATGGTCTCGGAGCGGCGACCGGCTTTTTGGCGGGTCAGTTTATCGAGGGGGGTATCGAGTTTGCGCGGAGCAAACGTTTCGCCCGGCTTGACCTTTTGTCCGCCTTCCCACCAATTGGCATTGTGGGAGGCGAACACGTCCTGCCGGGCGGGTTCGGTGGCGCCGGGTTGGGTATCGTCCTCTATTCGTTCATCGTCTAGGACCGACTTTTTTTTTCCCGGGAATCCGATTTCTCGGAGGATTCTTCGCTTTCCTCGCCCTCCATCGATTGCCCGACCAGGTTTTCGATGCGTTCCTGGAGTTGGTCGGCAGTTACTTCCGCCTGGTAGAATGGCCCTCGCTTGATGCGGTGCGGCAGGGCCAGCTCGGCGGCCAGGGCAATGTCATGGTCGGTGATCGAGGTGCGGCCCTCGAATGCCGCCTGGGCGCGCGCCGCTTTCAATATCACCAGGTCAGCGCGATGTCCATCCACATTCAGCGAGGCGGTCAGCGCGGCAATCGAGAGCAGGTCGCGTTTGGAATAGGTGACTTTTCCAACCAGTTTACGCGCCAGTTCGATTTTGTGCGAGAGTTCTTCTTCTTTTTCTAAAAATTGCTTGCGGAATTCAACCGGGTCGGCCTCGAAGGCGATGTTGTATTCCATAATCTGGACGCGTTCGCGGGCATCGCGAATGCCGGTAATATCTACCGAAAAGGCAAAGCGGTCGAGCAGCTGCGGGCGCAGGTCGCCTTCTTCGGGGTTCATCGTACCGACCAGGATAAAACGCGCCGGATGCGAGAAGGAAATCCCCTCTCGTTCGACAATGTTCATGCCCATGGCTGCCGAATCGAGCAAAAGGTCCACCACATGGTCATCCAGCAGGTTGACTTCGTCAATATAGAGCAGGCCGCGATTGGCCGATGCCAGCACGCCCGGCTCGAAGTGCCGCTCCCCTTTTTGGATGGCCTGTTCAATGTCAAGCGTGCCAACCACCCGGTCTTCGGTGGCTGAAACCGGAAGGTTGACGAAAGGAATGGGGCGTACATCGAAAGGCAGTTCTTTCGACGTGGTGGCGCGTTCTCTACACTCAGTGCACCAGGTTGTTGGGCTGTCGGGGTCGCATCCAAAGCGGCATTCTTTGACCACTCGAACTTTAGGGAGCAAGGCTGCCAGCGCGCGCGCCGCTGTCGATTTGGCTGTGCCGCGCTCGCCGCGAATCAATACGCCGCCGACGCGGGTGTCTACGGCGTTGAGAATCAGGGCGCGTTTCATGCGTTCCTGTCCAACAATTGCAGTAAAGGGGTAGATTGTAGGCATAGGTGTTCCTCGAAACGCATTATACTATGTGTGCGCATGCATGTTGAGCAAGATTTTGGCGCGCAATAAAAAGCCTGGCGTGTTTCTCGATACGCTGGCTTTTCAAATATCGACGATTCGATGCGTTTAAACTTTATCTGATGCGAAAAGTTTGATTTTTGTAACCAGGTCTTCAATGGAGATTGGTTTTTCGATATACGCGTTTGCTTCAGCGGCCAGGGCATCGGCGATTCTTTCTTTATTACTGACCGCTGACACAACGATGATAGGAACCTGGCTGAATGAACGGATTTCCCGGCAAACTCTCCAGCCATCGATGATTGGCATCATCAAATCAAGCAGGACGATATCCGGCGATGCGGTTCGCGCCATCTCAATGCCGGTCGCTCCATCGTTAGCGACCATGACCTGCATTTCATAAATTGTCAGCAAAATGTTGAGGAAGGATGTAATCGAAGGGTCATCTTCGATGGTCAAGATTTTGAGAGGCATTCCTACTCCCGGGTAGCGCGTTTAAGCCCTATTCTGGTTTAATCATACAACCATTTTAGTGATTGTCAATTGCAGTTTTAATATGGATGATTTCTACTCCATGACATTGAAAACCCTCGCCTGACCTGCTATACTTTTGGCCATAGGAGCCTGCCATGTCGATTGAGCCGGATTACAGCAGTCTGGACCCGGAAGAAAAAACCAACCGTTATTTGGCGATGGGGGCAGTTGCTTTGGGCGTCATCAGCCTGTGCCTCGGACAAATTCCCCTCTGTGGTGGTTCGCTCGGCCTGGCCGGAATTGGGTTGGGTATTTGGGGTATGCGTTCTGATAGCCGTCGCATGGCTCAGGTTGGAATTGCAATTTGTGTATTGAGCCTGTTGACCTCTGTGGTCTATAGCGTGATGCGCGCTTATTCCCGGTAGTTTTCATAGAGTTTCCTCTTGCGGATTCATCGTGTCTACTGAAATTGAGAAACTTGAACTTGCCATATCAGCCCTGGAATCCCAGCGCGCGGTCCTGGGCGATTCGGTGGTCGATAGCGCCCTGGCTCCCTTACGCGACAAACTAAAATCACTACGGCAGGCGACGACTGCTGTCACCGGGGAAACTCAGCAGCGGAAAATCGTCACGGTTCTTTTTGCAGATATTCCCGGCCTTTCGATGCTCGAGGAAGAGCTTGATGCCGAAGATTTTCGCGACACAGTCAACGCGCTTTGGGAGCAATTGGATGGCGTGATTTTGAAGCATGGCGGGCGGATTGATAAGCACACCGGCGAAGGGGTGATGGCTTTATGGGGCGCTGAAGTGGTGCGCGAGGATGACGCGGGGCAGGCTATTCGCGCTGGATTGCAGATGCGCGAAACTCTGCAAGCCTTTCGCGCCGCCTCGCGCCTGTTCTCTAGTCAGGAAATCGACCTGCGCGTCGGAATTAACACTGGCTCGGTCATTGTTGGGCTGGTTGGCACCACCGGCGAGTTTACTGCCATCGGCGACGCCGTCAACCTGGCGGCGCGCCTGAACGCTGCTGCCAAACCCGGTGAACTGCTGATTGCTCACGACACGTATCGTCTGGTGCGCGGAATGTTCGAGGTCCATATTCAGCCGCCTCTGCGCGTAAAAGGCAAGGCGGAACCAGTGCAGACTTACCTGGTAGAAGCCATCAAACCGCGCGCCTTTCACATTGAGGTGCGCGGGGTTGAAGGGGTTGAGACTGCGTTGGTTGGTCGTCAGGCCGAGTTGGATGCGCTCAAAGATGCTTTCCGGCGGTTGTTTGGCCGCCATCCCTTACGGCTGGTTACGCTGGTTGGGGATATGGGACTGGGTAAAAGCCGTATTTTACAGGAATTTTTGGCCTGGACCGACCCGCTGCCCGAAGATTTTTATTTGTTTCAGGGACGTTCGCACCCCTCCGAGACCACAACGCCATATGCCTTGTGGCGCAATATCTTTTCCTTTCGCTTTCAGATTCAGGATAGCGACCCGCTGGCGGTTGTCCATGAGAAAATGGAGCGCGGCTTTGCCGAATTTCTGTCTGAAGATGAGCGCGCGGTCGAAAAAGCTCACATTGTTGGGCAGTTGATAGGATTCGACTTTTCCGCCAGCCCTTATCTGCGGGGCGTTTTGCAGGACCCCAGGCAAATGCGCAGCCTGGGATTTGCCACGCTGGCGCGTTTTTTCGTAACCGCGGCCCAGACTTATCCGGTTATTCTGGTTGCTGACGATATTCATTGGGCCGACCGTGGCTCGCTGGATGCCCTGACTTATCTTTGCGCGCATGTCCCCGCGGTAACGCCTTTTCTGGTTCTCTGCACAGCGCGCCCCTCGTTGTTTGAGCGCGCTCCCGAATGGGGACTTGGCCTCCCTGCCGCCCTCAAACTTGAACTGAAACCATTGCTCCTGGCAGAAAGTAAGGCCCTGGTTGAACAAATTTTACGAAAAGTTCCTCTTATTCCGCCCGCTTTGCGTGACCTGGTGGTGGGCGGCGCGGAGGGTAATCCGTTTTACCTCGAGGAACTTATCAAAATGCTCATCGATGAGCATGTTATTCGCCCGGGCGAAGAAATCTGGGAAGTTGACATGGACCGCCTGGATTTGGGGGCCATTCCGCCCACGTTATCGGGAGTGTTGCAAGCCCGTCTTGACCGGTTGGGAATTTTCGAGCGCGTTTCGCTCCAACGCGCCTCGGTGGTGGGGCGAGTCTTTTGGGATAATGCCATCAAAGCCCTCAGTCCCGAATCTCAGCAAGAACAGGCCTGGCTGGATGAATCTCTGGCAGTGTTGCGTTCCAAAGAATTGATTTTCCCCAGCCCTGATTCGACTTTTACGGGTTCGCAGGAGTATGCTTTTAAACATGCCCTGTTGCGCGATGTGACCTATGAAACCGTCCTGAAGCGTCATCGCCAGCAATATCATGCCCTGGTGGCCGAGTGGTTGAGCAAAGCCAGCGGCGAGCGGCGTGGTGAGTATCTCTCTGTCATTGCTGACCATTACGAAAAAGCCGGGGATAACGACCGGGCAGTGGCCGTTTTGCTTGAGGCCGGGGAACGCGCCCTTAACTTGAGTGCCTTTGACGAAGCCTTTCGCTTCTTCCAGCGCGCCCTGCCGCTTATTCATCCGCGCCAGACCCGCGACCTGGCGCACATCCACCTGAAAATTGGCGAGGCTTTTCATCGTTCCGGTGAGTTTGCCGACTCGGTCAAAAGCACTGAAAAAGCGCTTGCGCTGGCGCGCGAACTTTCCAGCAGCATCCTGCTTGCTTCCTGCCTGGGACAGTTGGGCCAGCTATACGCCGATATGGGTGATTATGACCGTGCCGAAAAAACCTTGCGCCAGGCTCTGCCGATGGCGCGCGCGGCAGGCATTCCCGCCCGCCCTACCCTCGGACGCGTCTTATACGGGTTGGGGAATGTTCATTGGCGATTGGGTAATCTCGAAAATGCGCGCGCCTGTTGCGAAGAAAGCCGCGATATTGCCCGTGAAATTGGCGATACCAGCACTCTGCTGATGGCGCTGACCCGGTTGGGAGTGGTCATGGGCGCATTGGGAAACTCATCGGCCGAAGAAGATTACTATCGGCAGGCATTCTCGCTGGCGGTTTCTGTGGGCAACCGCGAGCGCGCGGCAGTGGCGCTGAATAATTTGGGCGCATTGGCCGATGAAAAGGGCGACCTTGCTAAAGCCCAGGCATTTTATCTGCAAGCCATCGACATGGCACGCGAAATTGGCGCCCAGCAATCACTGGCACTCTATTTTATCAATTTGGGACACAGCGAAACTCGTCTGGGACAACTTGATGAGGCCGCTGGTCATTTGCGCGAAGGGTTGGCGCTGGCAAACCATCTGGGAGCGGCTCCCTGGACGGTGACGGCAGTCTTGTTTTACGCCCGCCTGTTCTACGCCCGCGGAGATGCGGCGCGCGCTTACAGATTATTGGGGCTAGCGCGCAATCATCCCGCTTTTAGCAGTGACCATGCTCGCCTGATGGAGCAGATGTTTGCCGATTGGCAGGTGACTCACGTGTTTGCTGAGGCCCAAATTGCTGCCGCGCCAGCGCTGAATTGGCAAACGGTGGTGATGGAATTGATGGCTTTGTAATCATTCAAAATGTTCTTGCGTGTCAGGCCAACCAGATGTAACCACTTTTGCGGCGCGTAAAATTTTTGCGCGTGGGGGAACCTGTTATTTGCCGCTTAAATATTTCTCCTGGTAGGCCTTCAATGCTTCTGGCGGCATGACCTGGCGGCGCAGAATTTTGTTCCAGTCCAGCATTTCACGCAAGTGTTCGTACGGAACATTGCCCTCCGGCACGAAGCCGACGAAAGAGCCGTTGTAGTTGTCTTCTGTACCCATGTAGAGCGCATTGGAGAGCCAGATTCGGAACAGTCCAATCGACGACAGACCAGGGTCGTCGTCGGGCAGGGCTGTTTCAAAGGTCAGTACAACCGGGCCTTCAGCAGTATCGCCTACAGCGGCAACAGTCGCCTCGTGAATCCAGCGCAGCCACTGTTCCTGCGTGACCGGTTTCTTCTCGGCATCGAGGGCGGTGCTGGTGCGAGTCACCATGTCGGTGGTGGTGTATTTCCAGCTTCCCTTGCCAATGACCTGCGGGTCTAGCAGAGTATCGCCGTCTTTCGTCACCAATGGACGCGCCACCCTCCATGGGCTGATTTGCTCCGAGACGAAGCGCAGCCAAAGAATGCTGGCGCCGACGGTGAAATCTTCGCGCTTTTTGGGCCTGGTGAAATAGGGACGCGGCGCGCCGGGAATCTTATTCTCCTTTTCATGCTTCATGTACCAGGGCGCTTTGGCAGTCAGGCCGCCGGGCGGGTGATGTCCGCGCAGATGCTGGCAGTGTTCGGCGGTTTCGTTGCAGACCGCCCGGCTGACGATAAGCCGGTGCGTTCGAGCGTGTTCTTCGCGCCAAAGCGTGGTATTCTCCTCGCGCCATTTCGCAATGATAGCGCGCAGTTCTGAATGTTCATGGGCATTTTTTTGCGCTTCCTCTTCGGGAAGCAGTTTTTCCCAGTTCAAATCCGTCACATGGTTGACTCGTAACGGCGTGACCGAGACGATTTCCTTCCAGGCCCAGGCCGGGAAGACGTCTTTCATTGCTTCAAGTTCTATCAGGGCCTGCTCTTCGTCCATTCTCTCCAGTTCGTAGCGGCGCTCGTCAATGGCGAGGGCGGTCAGTGCGGCGCGACGGGTTTTTGGGCCCCCGCCCAGACCTTTAAGATGCTCAGCGAGTTTGCTTTTCCAGGCCGGTTCAGAGGCTTGCGCCAGGCTGGGGCGGCTGGAATCGCTCGAAGCATACAGTGCGCTTTTTGCGTGGCAGCGCTCTTCAATCGCGGCGTCATCGAAGGATTGTAGTTCGTGTTCTACTTTTGCGGCGTGTAGCCGAACCAGCAAATCGCGCGGGCTGGCCCACGAGCCGTGCGCGCTGCGGTAGCGCATTCCTGAAAAGTGAATCACCATATACTGTAGCCAGGGCGGGAAGCGGTCTGGCTCTTGAATGAAGCGCTGGATGATTTCTTCGAGTAATTCCTGGCTGTTTTTGTTCTCCAGCGAGCGGCGGTAGGATTCCACTTTGGCGCGGGCAATATGTTTGGCCGTTACCTCGCCGGAGGGTTTATATTCGCCGAGCCAGGCCTGCTCGTTAATGGACAGGGCGGCCTCGGCTTGAGCCAGTTCTTTTTGCATAGCCTCGTACTCTTTGCGGAAAACAGCCCGGTTTTGCTCCACGCGCGCCAGCTCCTGCTCTTTGGCGCGGATTTCTTTCTCCGTCTCGGCTTGTGGGCGGGTGGCAGCCAGCAAGCCGGCATGAAAGTTTGTCAATTGGTCGATTTCATTGCGAATGACTCCCAGGGTATGCTCACGTAATTGCCTCAGCCGGGCTTCGCTCTCGGCGCGCCTGGCCCAGGTTGGCGGCATATTCTGTAGATTGGTTTCGATGGTCGTGGCTTCTTTTTCTAATTCCTTTAGAACCTGTTGCCAGTGGAAAAGGTGGTTGCGCAATGCCAGGACCTTGTTCCCGGCATATCCGTATTCGTTCATCAGCGCTTTGCGCAGTTCGGAGAGTTTTTTGAGAAAGCCCGGGTCGGGGTTTTCTCCCAGCAGGGCGGCTGTTTCTGTCTCGGTAAAGTGCTTTTCGGCGGCGCGATAATCAGGCGGCGATTTTAGCCGCTCCAATTCTGCTGAAAGTGTCTCGTATTTTGTTTCCAGCGGGCGCAGATTGGTCTCGATGAGAGGCAGTTTACGAGCGATTTCTTCTTTGCGACGGCGAGCGGTTTCCTGTGACTGAAACAGTTCCAGTTTGCGGCCCTCGATTTTTTCCAGCGCTTTGATGAGATTTCGCAGCCGAATCAATTCCTCGTCTACCATTCGCAGCGTCACCCCATACATCTTATCCAGTTCAACCAGTTCTTGTGCCCGGCGGGGATGGTCAGGCCCCATCGCCTCGATGCGCCGTTTTTTGGAGGCAATCAGCCGCCGCGTTTCTGTCCGCCGGTTGACCCATTGCGGCTCGAACTGCGCGATGAAATATTTTTCCTTGCGCACATCGGTCAGGCGCGGCAGGTTTTGGATAAATTGCGCATGGAGTTGATTGATTTTTGCCAGCTCGGCTTCATCCACCTCGCCTAACAGCCCGGCATAAGCAGTGCGAACATCGGCAGTGAGAAAATAAGCCCGCAGTAACTGATACTCCTCCAGCGCCTGGCGGGTTAACGCTGCCTGCGTTTCGTGATAGGCGTGGATGTCCGGCTCCAACTCGGCAGGAGATTTTTCTTTGTATGTGTTCCAGATGTCTATTTCGGCAAAATAGACCAGAAAGTCGCGCAGTTTGACTTCGCGCAGGGGGTAAATTGTCTTGAGCAAATATTCGTTTTGCCATTGGAAATGCAGCGGTGTATTCATTTTCCTCCATGTGCGGGTACAATACTACTTTTCGCCTGAAACCTAGCCAGGACTTACTTGAAGAAATCGAACAAGTCGTGATGGAAAACGACATTCGCGCCGGATGCATTCTTTCGGCGGTGGGAAGCCTGAAGCAGGCCACGCTGCGGCTTGCCAACCACGACGCATACAACACCTACACCGGGCATTTCGAAATCGTCTCTGCCACAGGCACTGTGTAGACGAATGGCTCTTACTTGCACCTTCCCGTCTCTGATGAGCAGGGGACAACGATTGGCGGACACCTTGTTTCAGGCTGTGTCATTTACATAACCGCAGAAATTGTGTTAGCCGTCTTTTCCCATCTGGTTTCTCGCCGTGAACCATGTGAACGGTTGGGGTACGACGAGTTGATGGGCTCGGGTGCGCGCCGATTTTAAGACCACGCTGATGTACTCTGTGGAATGGATGGATTAATCTCGTCAGAGTTTGAACACCGTCTGTTTGAGAATCTCATCGTTTCGCAGCGCGGCCAGAATCTGGTGGTTCAGTTTATTCATATCCGCCATCGCAAACAAGAGTGACTTGAGATAGCGATGCCGTTCAATGAGCCTGGCGGCGCGGGCATAAACTTCTACGCGCCGGCTGCCTGGCCGCAGGGCACGCAGAAAGCCGAGCGCGGTCTGCGTGGATGGCGCGGTGGCAAAAGGTCGAAGCGCGTTCGCAAAGGCATCAATGTGGTCGTCTGCAATCTGTAAATCACGCAGGATGGGGTTGGGCGTGCCAGAAAATTCGACTCGCAACGGCATTTTTTCAATGTAGTAGGTTTCCAGCAGTATGGTCGAAAACCGTCCCGATACAATCATCAGGAGCGGCCACAGCAAAATTCGCTGCTCAAGCAGGGCCCGAAACTTGATTAAGTCGGTCATAAGATGCACCAGATAGCCCTGCGTGAACGATTCAAGGCTGGGATATTGTTCGAAAAACCCCACAACTTTTTCGGGTTGTAAATGCGTATGCCGGCGGCGCGTCCTGGCAGTATAACGCACATCCGGCGCAACTGCACCCCAGTAATACTCCTCCCGGCGGGTGGGCCGAATGTCTGGTTCGAGTTGCGCGGCAATTGCCAGGTGAGAATAGGGATTCATCTTCTCTTATTTTATCTTGCAATTCATAAAAAACAGTCAACGTGGCTCAGAACTGAATTTTTACCATGATGCGTATATCACTGGTACAATTTGCGCACTTTATTTTCCATGGAGGACGTTTGAATCAGATTCGCAACTACGCATCCCTGTTCCTGACTGCAGGGATAGTGATTGGTCTCGACCAGTTGACCAAGGCCCTTGTCCGCGCCAATATTCCGCTGGGTGGCACTTGGCTGCCCCAGGGTTGGGAAGCGCTCGCGCCATATGCCCGTTTTGTTCACTGGTACAACACCGGCGCAGCCTTTGGCATGTTTCAGGGCTTTGGCTGGATATTTACTTTCCTCGCTTTCGTCGTCGCCGGGTTAATTATCTATTACTACCCTCAGGTTCATGCCGAAGATTGGTGGCTGAGGCTGGCAATGGGGTTGCAAATGGGTGGTGCGCTGGGAAATGTCATTGACCGCCTGATGTTCGAAGGCCGTGTGACCGATTTTATTTCAGTGGGCATCTTTCCGGTCTTCAACGTCGCTGATTCGAGCATTACGATAGGGGTATTGGTCTTGTTGTTGGGGGTTTGGTATAAAGAAATTTTGCTACAAAAGCCCATCGGCGCAACTGAAAAGCCCGCCGAAGGCCAGCCTGGCGAATCTGCCGGAGAGTCAGCCAGTGAGTGACCGGGTTGAAATTTTTCAATTCGAGGCAGGCGAACCGGAACGGCTCGACAAATATCTGACCCTCCGTCTGCCAGAATTTTCGCGCGCGCGCATCCAGGGACTCATCATGGATGGGTTTGTGGAGGTGGATGGAATTCCGGCGAAAAAAGGCGGAGTGAAATTGGAGGGCGGTGAGCGCCTGCGGGTGCGCATCCCCCCGCCCCAGCCTGTCGGATTGGTTCCCGAATCAATTCCCCTGTCTGTCATTTTTGAGAATGACGACCTGTTGGTCGTCAATAAACCGGCTGGCATGGTCGTTCACCCCGCGGCAGGACACAATACCGGCACGCTGGTTCATGCTGTGTTAGGATACGACCCCGACCTTGAAGGAATTGGCGGCGAGGAGCGGCCTGGCCTCGTCCATCGCCTGGACAAAGATACCAGCGGGCTGATAACGATTGCAAAAAACGAGCGCGCGCATCGCTGGCTGGTCGAGCAGTTCAAAGAGCGGCGCGTCGAAAAGACTTACCTGGCCCTGGTGGATGGCAAACCGCCCACGCCCATCGGACGAATCGAAGCTCCAATTGGCCGCGACCCACGTGACCGCAAGAAAATGGCGGTTGTCAAACTTGAAAAAGGGCGACAGGCCATTAGCGAGTATAAAACACTGGAAAATTTCCCCCGTCATACCTTGCTGGAATTTCATCCGCATACCGGCCGCACCCACCAGATTCGTCTTCACTGTGCGTTTCTCGGCTGTCCCATTGTCGCCGATACTACCTACGGGCATCGCAAGCCTTCGCTGGAATTAAATCGTCACTTTCTGCACGCATGGCGATTGAAAATCACCCTGCCGGGCGAAGAAAAGCCGCGCCTTTTTGAAGCCCCTCTGCCAGATGAATTGATGAAGGTCCTGGAAACCTTGCGGCCGAGGTGATTTAGTCCATCATCCCGCGCTCAATTGGGATGCATACCACCTGCCGGAGCGCAACGAGCAGCATCTCTTGTGGTTGAACGCTGGACAGCAGGTCACTGGGAATTTGCCCGTGGATGATGAGAGAGACCAGGCCGTGCAACTGTCCCCACAGGCTGATGGCCTGGATTTCACTGTCAATTTCTTCGGTTTGTAATATTCCCGCATCCCGACATTGCTCGATGATGGTTTTCAACAATTCGATGTTGCGTTGTGAGTATTCCATGAACTCAGGATAGTTGTGTTCATTTTCTAAAGTTCCTGAAAATGTAATTTTGTAATAAGCGGGGAACTCTAACCCAAAGCGGACGTATGCCCACGCCGAGCCTGCCAGCAAACGCAACGGGTCGTTGGGGTGTCTCGCCAGTACTTCCATCAACCGGTCATGGATTTTCCGATGCCCCTCCGCTGCAATCGCAGCCAGCAAGGCCTGTTTATCGGCGAAGTGAGCATACGGCGCGGCATGACTGACCTCCGCTTTCCGCGCCACCTTGCGCAAACTCAGCCCTCCCAGTCCTTCCTGCGCTAAGATTTCCAGGCCTGCTTCAATTAACGAGTTTTTTAAATCGCCGTGATGATACGTTGTTCGTGTCATTGGACACTTCCTGCGCTTTTTTAAACTTGACAATGACAAGATTTTAGCCTAAAATCTTTACGATGTCTAGATACGGAAAGGTCTATTGGATGGGCGATTATATTTTATACCAAACCCAAATTGTTCAAGCCGCTCAACAGTTGGTCGAAAAAGGCTACCTCATGGCAACTGGCGGGAACATTTCGGCGCGGATTTCGGGCCAGGGCGCGTTTGCCGTAACCCCTTCGAATTACGATTACCTGAAAATGACTCCCGCCGATGTCTGCATCCTCGACTTTGGCCTGAGCCTGCTCGAAGGGCATCTCAACCCCTCGGTCGAGGCGGCCATGCACAGCGTCATTTACCAGACGCGGCCCGACGTGAACGCGGTCATCCACACCCACCAGGTCTATGCCAGCGCGCTGACCCTTATCAAGGCCCCAATCCCGGCTTTGTTCGATGAGCAGGCGCGTTTCCTGGGGCGCAGCGTCGAAATCATCCCTTACGCGCCCTCTGGCACGGGGTTTTTGAAAAATACCGTTGCGAAACATATCAAAAACCATAATAACGCCTTTATGCTGCAAAATCATGGGGCGCTGGTATTTGGCCACGACATGGAGCGTGCCATTCACAACGTGGAAATCCTTGAGAAATGCGCGTTGGCTTATTTGCTGGCGCTTTGCGCCGAACGCCCGGTCAGTAAAATTCCACTGGCGGTGCGTGAAATTGCCTTTGCCAAATTACGCAGCGACCAGCGTAAAGCCGAACAAGGCCTGTTTGTGCAAGGCGGGGAATAACCTGACGCGGAATGCCAGCTCGCCTGGAAAATAGAACGGGATAACATCCCCTTTCATGACCACCGAGGAACCATGACTCAAAAATATGCCATCTCTGAATATCACAATGTGGATGAAATCTACGCTAAACTCAATGCGCTTGTCCGTCAGCCATTGCGCCATATCAAACCCGAAAAGATGCGCGAATTTATGGGTTATTTTGATATGAAGTGCCAGCGCTCAAAGGCATTGACCGATGAAGCGAAGAAACTTATCCCTGGCGGGGTGCAGCATAACCTGGCGTTTAATTATCCGTTCCCGATTGCCATTGAGAAGACGGATGGGGCTTACTTGTGGGACGCCGACGGTAACCGCTATATTGATTTTTTGCAAGCGGGAGGCCCAACCCTGCTTGGCAGCAACTATGCCCCGGTGCGTGAAAAAGTCATCGAAATGCTGCAAACTTGTGGCCCCGTCACCGGTTTGTTCCATGAATATGAACTAAAACTGGCGCAACTCATCCACCGTCTGATGCCAAATATCGAGATGTTCCGCATGTTGGGGTCTGGCACGGAGGGAGTGATGGCCGCCATTCGCGCGGCGCGGGCTTTTACCAGGAAAAGGTACGTTATCAAAGTGGGCGGGGCTTATCACGGCTGGAGCGACTCGATGGTCTACGGGCTGCACATTCCCGGCACAGGCAGATTGGAAGCAACGGGTATTCCCATCGGCGCCAGCGATTCGACGTCCGAGTTCTTCCCCAACAGCCTGGGCGCGCTCAAAACCCAGTTGATACTTAATCGGCTGCGAGGCGGAACGGCGGCGGTGATTGTCGAGCCACTCGGCCCGGAATCTGGCACGCGCCCGGTTCCCTTCGAGTTCAACCAAAAAGTCCGTGAACTCTGCGATGAATTTGGCGCGTTGCTCATTTTCGACGAGGTGGTCACTGGTTTTCGGGTGGGGTTGGGGGGGGCGCAGGGCTATTTCGGCGTTCGGCCCGACTTAACTGTGTTTGGCAAGTGCATCACCGGCGGCTATCCCATGGCGGGCGGCGTTGGTGGGCGGGCGGAGGTCATTCAGCGTTTCGCGGCGGGAATCGGCGGCACCGGCGAACGCGCCTACATCGGCGGGACGCTTTCGGCCAACCCGCTCTCATGCGTGGCGGGGTATTATTCCATCCTCGAAATGGAACGCGCCAATGCTCCGGTCATTGCCGGGCGGGCTGGCGACCGGCTGACGCGCGGCTTGCAGGCGATGATTGAGAAATATTCTCTGCCTTTTGTGGCTTACAACCAAGGCAGTATTGTCCATCTCGAAACGACTGGCGTCATGTTGCTCGACTTTCGGAATCCGTTGCGGCTGGCCAGGGAACTTAAGCCCCGCAAGCACATGCTGGAAGAAATGGGCGCGGCTTACATGGCAAATGGTTTGGTTACGCTGGCGGGCAGCCGCATGTATACCTCCATGGCCGATACCGACGAAGTGATTGATGATGCCTTGGCGCGCTTCGAGACGGTCCTGAGCGCATGCGCGTAAAGGAGAACCCACGTAAATCCGTCATATAGGCATTCTCCATGACCGAAAAACTCATCCTCGCCGTAGACCACGGCACATCTGGCATGAAAGTTGCGCTTATTACCATAAACGGGCGCGTTTTGGCATGGGAAAGCCAACCCGTGCGGCTCATCATCACCCCCGATGGCGGCGCGGAACAATCGCCGGATGAGTGGTGGGCGGCCTTCCTGTCGGCGGCAGGGCGGCTGTTGAAACGGGAGCCGGAGTCAGCCCGTCAGGTCGCCGCCGTTTGTTGCTCCACTCAGGGCGAAGGCACGGTTCCGGTTGCTCAGACAGGCAAGGCTCTCGCCAACGCCATCCTGTGGATGGATATGCGCGGGGCGCCGCACCTGAAAAAGCAACTTGGCGGGTGGGTCAACATCGATGGGGCCGACATTTTCAAGGTTTTGCGCTTCATTGGCCTGACCGGCGGGATGCCCTCCATGACTGGTAAGGACCCGGCTGGCCACATGCTTTTCCTGCGCGAGACCCGGCCCGAAATTTATGCCCGCGTCTATAAGTTTTTGAATGTATTGGATTACCTGAACCTGCGCCTGACCGGGGAATTCACCGCAACGTTTGACTCTATCATCACCTCGTGGGTGACCGATAACCGCGACCCGGATGCGGTGCGCTACGACGATAGGCTGATTTCTGTCCTGGGGCTTGACCGCGCGAAACTGCCCGAAATTGTCCCCTGTACAAAAGTACTTGGCACTCTCCGCCCGGAGGTGGCTGCCACTTTGGGGCTTTCTCCTGCGGTGAAAGTAGTGGCCGGTGCGATTGATAACACTGCGGCGGCAATTGGCTCGGGCGCAGTGCGCGACTTTGACCTGCACCTGTATATTGGCACATCATCGTGGATGGCGGCGCATGTGCCGTTTAAGAAAACGGATATTTCATCCAGCATGGCCTCTATCCCCTGCGCTGTGCCGGGCAGGTACCTGCTGACCGCGCTTCAGGCAACCGCGGGCGGCAACCTGACTTTCCTGCGCGACAACATTCTGTATCACAAGGATGAGTTGTTGCAGGAAGCCCACGTGCCAGACATCTTCAAGGTGCTGGACCAGATTGCGGCGCGCGTGCCAGCCGGGGCGAATGGCGTGCTTTACACGCCCTGGATTTGGGGTGAGCGCGCCCCGGTGGATGACAAAACCGTGCGCGCAGGATTGTATAATCTGTCCCTCCATAACACCCGTGAAGATATCATTCGCTCCTTCCTGGAGGGAATTGCTTTTAATACGCGCTGGTTGCTCGCGCCCGTAGAGAAGTTCCTGGGCCAAAAGACCCAATCGGTTAACATCGTCGGCGGCGGAGCGCAGTCAGATATCTGGTGCCAGATTTTTGCCGATGTGATGAATGTGGAAATCAAACAACTCGTCGACCCTGTTTATGCCAATGCCCGCGGCGCAGCCTGGATTGGCGCGGTTGGATTGGGGGAAATTTCGTTTGGGGACGTGCCAGGTCTTGTGCAGTTCAAACGCGCTTATCAGCCGGAACGCGGGAATCGCGCCATTTACGATGAGCGTTTCGCCGCTTTTATCGAAATTTATAAACAGATGAAAAACGTTTACCGGAAGTTGAATACGAGTCTGGCAAAGGGTTAATCAACGCTGTTTTTTTCGCCGCCCATTTCAGCAATTGCCTTTCTTCTAAACCGGCCTTGTCAAAACAGGGCGGTTTTTTTTGTTTAACAACTCATGACATTTATCACTATCTATTGTGTCGAAATATGCTTATAATGACTGTAAAATCGGAATAATAAAATTCCGAAACGGAACAATTAGGCTTTCTTACCGCATCGGAAAGGAAAAAAACATGCTCCCCATTCACTTCATCGATACGCAAGATTTCACCAAACAAGAACTGCTCGACATGATTGAACTGACGCGCCTCATCAAAGCCGCCGATAAACAGGGCTGTACGCCCAAATTGTTGGAAGGCGCTTCGCTGGCGATGATTTTTGAGGAACCCTCCACCCGCACCCGCGTCTCCTTTGAGGTCGCCATGACCGAACTCGGCGGCCACGCGCTCTATCTTAAGCCGGGCGAAATTCACCTCGGCGTGCGCGAATCGATGTACGACACCGCCAAAGTTCTCTCGCGCATGTGCGATGCCATCTTCTGCCGCGCCCTCAAGCATGAGACCGTCACCGAACTGGCGAAGCACGCCGACGTGCCGGTGCTGAACGGCCTGACCGATTACAACCATCCCACCCAGGTGGTTTGCGACGCGCTGACGATGATAGAACACATGCCCGCCGGGAAAAAACTGGAAGACTTGAACGTGACCTTCATCGGCGATGCCACCAACGTCCTCTCCTCGCTGATGCTGATTTGCACCAAATTAGGCATGAACTTCACCCATGCTGCGCCCAAAAAGTACCAGGCCCCCGCCGAATGGGTTGCGTGGGCGCAGGCCAACTGCGCCGAATCGGGCGGCAGCGTTACCGTGACCGATGACCCCGTCGCCGCCGTCAAAAACGCCGATTTTATCTACACCGACCTGTGGTGGTGGGTCGGTCAGGAAGACCAGATTCCCGAACGCCGCGCCGCTTTTATGCCGACCTATCAGGTCAATCTCGACTTATTCAACAAAGCGCCCGCGCACTGCAAATTCATGCACTGCCTGCCCGCCTCGCGCGGTGTGGAAGCCACCGATGACGTGATGGACCATCCCCGCTCGATTATCTTTGACCAGTCCGAAAACCGCCTGCACACCGAAAAGGGCTTGCTGGTCTATTTCCTGTATCCGCGTCTCAAACGCCCTTCGGAGGAACTCAAGGCCTACCACAAGGGAAAAATTGAAGCCTTTTTGAACCAAAAGTAGGACAAGTCTCCCGAAAAAGGAATTTCTATGACTGCCTCCACCCAAAAGGGTTTCAAGAAAGTCTTGAAAACCCTCGATATGACCCTCTTCACCGTCTGCGCGATTATCGTCATCGACACGCTGGCGGCTTCCGCCTCGATTGGCCCATCCACCATCTCCTGGTGGATTCTCACCCTCGTCCTGTTCTTCATCCCCTACGGCCTGGTGACTGCTGAACTCGGCACCACCTACACCGAACAGGGCGGCCTGTACGTCTGGATTAAGCGGGCCTTTGGCGAACAATGGGCCGCGCGCTCCACCTGGTACTACTGGATTAACGTCGCGCTCTGGATGCCCTCGGTGTACATTCTGTTCGCGGGCATGTTCGCGCAGATGTTCTTCCCCGAAATGTCGCTCTGGCTTCAGATAGGCCTTGGAATCCTCATGACCTGGATGACGGTCTGGATTGGCACCATCACCCTGGAGGCCGGGAAATGGGTTCCGAACATTGGCGCATTCATCAAAGCGGCGATTATGCTTGTGCTGGGCATCGGTGGCATTGTCTACGCAGCGCATAATGGCGTCGCCAACGACCTGTCGTTGACAGCCATCCTGCCCAGTTGGGATGCCGGGCTGGCCTTTCTGCCGGTCATTGTCTACAACTTCATGGGCTTTGAACTGATGTCTGGCGCGGCGGAGGAGATGGAAAACCCCGGCAGGGACATTCTCTCAGCCATTCTCACCGCCGGGGCCTTGATTGCCTTTTTCTACATCCTCGCCACCGTTGGCATTTTGCTGGCCCTTCCGCTCGACCAGTTGGGACTGGTCTCCGGCATCATTGATACCCTCACCGCCATCCTGGGCGATTCCGGGCCGGGCGCTGTCGCCGTCACCGTTTTAGGCATTGGCGCGCTCTACACCTTCCTGGCGAATATGGTCACCTGGACGATGGGCGCCAACCGCACCGCCGCCGAAGCCGCCAGCGAGGGCGAATTGCCCGCTGTTTTTGGCAAACTGCACCCGGTCAACAAAACCCCGGTTGGCGCGTACCTGATTACCGGCGCCATTTCCACCCTCGTGCTGGTGGTGTATGGTTTTATGGCTGGCTCGAACGAGGAACTATTCTGGACGCTGTTTGCCTTCTCGTCCATTATCTTCCTGTTGCCTTACCTGGCGCTCTTCCCGGCTTTTTTGAAACTGCGCCAGACCGATTCTCAGGCCAAACGCCCCTTTCAGATTCCCGGCGGCATGCCGCTCGCCGCGCTGATTGCGGTCGTCTGTGAATTGTTCATCCTTCAGGCGATTGTCTTCTTCATCTGGGTTCCCGGTCAGCCAGTGGATTGGGCCTATGCCCTGCCCGTGCTGGCGGGCGTGGCCGTGACGGTTGTGGCCGGGGAAATCTTGTTACGCGTTAGACGGAATTAATTCCGTCTAACCTCGGAGGAAATATGTCGAAAACCCTCGAATCTACCCCCCGCGCCGATGGCTTTTACATGCCTGCCGAATTCTCCCCGCACGCCGGAACCTGGATGCTCTGGCCGCAGCGCCCCGATAACTGGCGGCTGGGCGCCAAACCGGCCCAAAAGGCATTTGCCGCCGTTGCCGCCGCCATTGCGCAATTTGAACCTGTTACGGTGGGCGTCAATCACAATCAGTACCAGAATGCCCGTCAGATGCTCCCCCCCGAAGTGCGAGTTATCGAAATCTCGAATAATGACTCGTGGATGCGCGACAGCGGCCCGACCTTTGTCACCAACGGAAAAACGGTGCGCGGCATAGATTGGAAGTTCAATGCCTGGGGCGGCCTTTACAACGGCCTGTACTTCCCCTGGGATTTGGACGATGCTGTGGCCGGGAAGGTGCTGGAAATCGAGCGCGTGGACCGCTACAAAGCCCCGCTTGTCCTGGAGGGCGGCTCCATTCATGTGGATGGCGAAGGCACCTGCATCACCACCGCTGAGTGCCTGCTCAGCCCGGGCCGCAACCCCGATTTGACTCAGGACGAAATCGAAAACCACCTGAAAGAGTATCTCAACGTCCAAAAAGTCCTGTGGATTCCGCGCGGAGTGTACCACGACGAGACCACCGGCCATGTGGATAACCTGGCCTGCTACCTGCGTCCGACCGAAATTGCCCTCACCTGGACCGATGACCGCTCCGACCCGCAGTATGAGCGCTCCGCCGAAGCGTATGACTACCTGATGAGCCAGACCGACGCCAAAGGGCGCAAACTGACCATCCACAAAATTCACCAACCCCACCCGATTCTCATCACCGCCGAGGAAGCCGAAGGCGTGGATGCCGTCGAAGGCACATTGCCGCGCGAAGCCGGAGACCGCCTGGCGGCCTCCTACATCAACTTCTACTTCTGCAACGGCGGCGCGATTGTCCCCACCTTTGGCGACCCACACGACGCCGCAGCCTTGACCACCCTCCAGCGTTTGCTCCCTGACCGAACCGTGGTCGGCGTTCCCGCGCGCGAGATTCTCCTGGGCGGGGGGAATATTCATTGCATCACGCAGCAACAGCCGTGATACAATTTGTCTGACAAATTTCCCAACCCAATCTTTCCAGGAGACCCCATGACCCAGAATAAACTCGCCGTCATCGCCATTGGTGGCAACTCGCTTATCAAGGATGACAAAAAAGTCACCGTCGAAAGCCAGTATGAAGCCGCCAAAGAGACCTGTATGCACATCGCCGACATGATTGAACAAGGCTGGGATGTTGCCATCGGTCACGGCAATGGGCCGCAAGTTGGCTACATCCTGCGCCGCTCCGAAATCGCCGCCAAAACTGCCGGAATGCACGAAGTGCCGCTGGATGTCTGCGGCGCCGACAGCCAGGGCGCGATTGGTTATGCCCTCCAGCAGAATTTGCAAAACATCCTTTACCAGCGCGGCATCAAAAAGAAAGTCGTCACCGTCATTACCCAGGTTCTGGTGGACAAAGACGACCCCGCTTTTGCCAAACCCACCAAGCCCATTGGCGGCTTCATGGACGAAGCCGAAGCCAAACGCCGCCAGGCCGAGCAGGGCTGGAGCGTGGTCGAAGATGCCGGGCGCGGCTGGCGGCGCGTGGTGGCCTCCCCGCTCCCGAAGGAAATCGTTGAGCTCGAAACCGTCCAAACCCTGCTCAATCAGGGCATCATCACCGTCACCGTGGGCGGCGGCGGCATCCCGGTCATTGACCCCGGCGATGGCAACTATCGCGGCATTGCAGCCGTCATCGACAAAGATTATGCCTCATCTTTGCTCGCCCGTGAAATTAAAGCCGAACTGTTCGTCATTTCCACCGCCGTCGAAAAAGTTGCCATCAACTTTGGCAAACCCGACCAGAAATGGCTCGATAAAATGACCCTTTCCGAAGCCAAAGCCTACCTGGCCGAAGGCACGCACTTTGCCAAAGGCAGCATGGCCCCCAAAATTCAGGCCATCATCTGGTATCTCGAAGCCATGCCGGGCGGCAAAGCCCTCATCACCAACCCCGAAAACCTGGGCCGCGCCCTCAAAGGCGAAACCGGCACCTGGATTGTGCAAGACGGACAGTAAATCAGTCATCAGTAATCAGTGAACAGGCGGCTTGCCGGGCAAGTTTCGGCACGCCGCCTGTTTTGCGTTATACTTCCGCTCGCGCATTCCTCATTCCGCATTCCCCATTCTGCATTCCTCATGCCCTCCCCCCGCGTCCTCCTCAGCATAGACTACGAACCCTGGTTTGCCCTCACCCGCCGTTACGATTCCTTGCGCGACCCCGAACAGCGCCGCGTCCTCGATGGCGGTTTTACCCGTCAGGCGCTCGACCCCATCCTCGAAATGCTTGGCAGCGCCAAAGTCAGCATCTACCTGGTCGGTGAAATCGCCGAATGGTATCCCGAAATCCCGCAAAAAATCGTCGCCGCCGGGCATGAACTCGGCCTGCATTGCCAGTTTCACCGCCCGCTGGTCGATGAAAACGAACTCGCCCAAGACCTGGCCGCCTCCGCCGCCTGGCGCGCGCTCTACAACGTGCGCGGCTACCGCGCCCCCATGGTCGGCATCAGCGAAGCGGCGTATCCCCTGCTCAAACGCGCCGGGTTTCTCTACAGCTCCTCCATCTATGCCCCCAGCGGAAACCTTCATCAGCGCAACGACCTGTGGGAATTGCCGGTCAGCACCCTTTCGCTCTTTCAGCGTCCCGCCCAATTGACTGCCCCGCGCCACTTCTCCACCAGGCTGCTGGCCGCTGGCGAAGTGCCGTATGGCTCCAGTTTTATGATTGGCCTGATGCCGAATTTGATTTTGAAAATCATCGAGCGGGAACTTCGCGCCGGATTCAGCCCGGTCATCATCCTGCACCCCTACGAACTCATCCGCCCGCAGCGTTTCTTGCGCCGGTTGGGGCGCGACGCGGCTTCGCACCCACTGCTCTTTCCCTTTACCCTGAACAAATCCGCATTCCTGAAAACCCTGCTCAAACATTTCCCCGTTTCCCCGCTCATCGACTACGTCCAGGAATTCACCAGAACCACTACTCACCGATAACTGCTTACTGATAACTGCTCACTGCTCACTGATAACTGCTCACTGATAACTGCTCACTGATAACTGCTCACTGATTACTGATAACTGATTACTGCTCACTGATGACTGTCACCCTCCGCCGCCTTGCCCCCGATGAACCCGCCAACTGGCCCGAAGCCCTCACCGGCCCGGCTACCTTCACCGCGCTCGATTCCTGGTCCAACTTTGTTCGCAGCGTTTACAACATCCCGATTTACCGCTTCGAGACCGAAATTGAAAGCGAAGTGACCGGCCTGCTGGCTCTGGCGCATATCCGGCATCCAATTTTTGGCAACTACCTCGCCACCTCGCCCTTTGGCTCCTATGGCGGGTTTGCTTACACCGATTCCGAATCCCGTGACCTGCTTCTGGCCGCCGCCCGCGCCCTGGCCGCCGACCTGAAGGCCGAATACGTCAACATTCGTTTTGCTCCCCAAGACCCCGCCCCACCCCCTGGCTGGGTTCAACATCCGGTCTATTGCACCTATCTCCTTGACCTGACCCCTGACACCGAAGCACTTTTACGCGCCTTCTCGTCTGACCACCGCAACCATATCCGCAAATCGCTCAAAAAAGGATTCTCCGTCAAATTTGGCGGCCTCAACCTGCTCAACGACGCCTGCGAAGCCCTGGCGCGCTCCATGCACGAGTTGGGTTCGCCTTACCATGCCAAATCCTACCTGAAAGCAATGGCCGACTCGCTCGGCGAGACCCTAGAATTTGCCGTTCTTTATGCGCCAAATGGTAAACTGGCCGGGGCCGGGGTTTTCATCCAACATGGCAAGGCCGTCACCAACCTGCACGCCAATATCCTGCGCGCTTACCGTTCCGATTACGCCGGGGAATTTCTGTACTGGAAAGTTATCGAACGCTATGCCCGGCGCGGCTTCAAAACCTACGACATTGGCCGCAGTCTGGTCGGGTCGGGCAATGAGACCTTCAAAATGAAATGGAAACCGCGTAAACAGCCGCTGGCCTACTGGTATGCCCTGCGTCCTGGCGCAGAACTGCCCGCCCTGAACCAGAAAAACCCAAAATTCCAACTCGCCATCGCTCTTTGGAAACGCCTGCCCGCCTTCATTGTCCGGCCGCTTGGGCCGTTTCTCATCAAGGGCCTGGCCTGACGCGCAGGATGGAGTCACCCTGCGCGTCAGCGAAGGGCGTATCGAGACCCATATTCCATGCGCTTTCTCCTCGGACACTGCTCACTGATAACTGATTACTGATGGCCGTCCTCACCCCCCTCTCCCGTCTCCCCGCCTTCCTCCTCCCTGCCCTGGCCGACCTGCACTGCGCCACCATGCCCACCCTGCTGACCGATTTGGGCAAACCCTTCGTCCTGCGCTACTACCAACTCGCCCAAACCGACCCATCCGTCATCGCCCTTGTTGCTTTATCTGATAACTGCTCACTGATAACTGATAACTGCTTACTGGCTTACTGCCTCGGCTCTCCCAACCCCTCCGCTCTCAACGCCCGCCTGCGCTCCCCTTTCCTCTGGTTTGCCGGGCAAATGCTCAAACTGGCCTTCACCCGCCCTGGCCTTCTCGTCCAACTCGCCCAATCTATTCTCTCCGCTTCTGACGCCAACACCCTTCAGCCTGGGCAAATTGAACTGACCTACATCGGCGTCGCCCCCCAGTCGCGTGGACAGGGGCTGGGCAAGTCCATTCTGACCGCCTTCGTCGAAGCCGCCCGCGCCGCCGACTATGCCTCCCTTGCCCTCAGCGTCGAAACCGACAACCCCGCCGCCATTGCGCTCTACACCAAATTTGGCTTTACCATCTCCCAAACCTTCACCGAAGGCCGCTATCACCGGCATCGGATGGAGTATCGGATTGGCCGTTAATTCATTGTTCACTTGCCAAAAGCACGTCCCAAATCCGCTTCACCTTATCCGTTCTTCCGTTCCATCAATCCGTTCCCGCCCCCTGCCGACTCAAATACAACACCCGCAGGATTTTTAACTCATCGTAATTGACCCGGCCTTCCAGTTTATCGAACGCCGGTTTCAGGAAGGCCGCGCCAACTTCATCAAACGCCTTAAAAACTGCCTGCTGCTCTTCGGGCGTGCTGCCTGCCAGCGCTTGCAAACTCTCATCGAACCGAATCGGGTTCCCGGCGGCGGCGTACCGCGCCAGGTAGTCAATGATGGTCCCTGTCTTGACCCCAAATCGGTCGAGCAATTCCTGGATGTTGGCCCCCTCGTTATAGGCTTTGCCCACCACCAAATAGCGCCGCCCCGAATCATCCTTTTCACGCGTGGCGGCCCGCTTTTTAGCGTTTTCTGCCAGGCCGTGTTTCTTGCAATACGCGCCGATGACTTGCAAGAACGCCTCGCCGTACTGGTTCAATTTCACCTGTCCCACGCCGCTCATTTTCAGCAGACTCTCGCGTGACTGTGGATAATACGCCGCCATCTCCACCAGCGTCTTGTCGGAGAAAATGACGTAAGGCGGCACCCCGGCTTCGTCGGCCATTTCCTTGCGTTTCTGGCGCAGCAGGGCAAACAGCGCGCGGTTATATTCCAGCTCGGTCTTGCGCGCTTCTTTATTGCGCGGACGTTCCTCCACTTCCTGCAACTGCCCGTAGATGGGACTCCGCTTCCGCAGGGCATCCATCGCTTTTTCGGTCAGGCTCAGGGTGCGGAACTCCCCATCCTGTTTGAGATAGCCCATCTGGAGCAGTTGCCGCCCCAGGTGCATCCACTGCTTTTCGGTCAAATCCGCGCCGATACCGTAGGTCGAGAGTTTATCGTGTCCTGGCCGCAGGATTCGCTCGCTTTTCGAGCCGCGCAGCACGTCGATGACATGCCCCGCGCCGAATCGCTCCCCAGTGCGCTTGACGCACGACAGGAATTTCTGGGCCGGGATGGTCACATCCTCCAAAACCGGCGGGGCGGCGGTGCAGTTGTCGCAGTTATCGCATTTTGCAGACGGGTAGGGTTCGCCAAAATAGGCCAGGAGCGGCTTGCGGCGGCAGGTCTGCTCGTCTTCGGCGTAGCGCACAATGGCGTCCAACTGCTGCATGGCCGCCCGGCGCTCGTTCCCTTCTTTCTGGTCGATGAAATAGCGCAATTTAGCCACATCGCTGTAACTGTAGAGCAGCAGGCAGTGCGCGGGCAAGCCGTCGCGCCCGGCTCGGCCAATTTCCTGGTAATAGCCTTCTACGCTTTTGGGCAGGTCATAGTGAATGACAAAACGCACATTCGGCTTATTGATTCCCATCCCAAACGCAATTGTAGCGACCATGATTTGAACATTGTCTCGGATGAAATCTTCCTGGTTGCGGCGGCGCTCGCCATCCTCTAATCCGGCATGGTAAGGACGGACCGAATAGCCTCTCTGCGTTAGCGCCGCTGCCAGTTCGTCCACCTGTTTGCGCGAAAAACAGTAGATGATTCCCGACTGGTCTTTGAATCGTTCCAGCAGGCGTGTCGTTTGACGAAGCGGCTCGGTTTTGGGCGCGACTTCGATGTAGAGATTCTCGCGGTTGAAACTGGCAACAAATTCGTTTGACCGGGAAAAGCCCAGAGTGCGGGTGATGTCGCCGCGCACGTGCGGGGTGGCGGTGGCAGTCAGGGCCAGGCAAGTCGCTTTGGGGTAACGGCGGCGCACATCCACCAGCTGGCGGTATTCGGGCCGGAAATCATGTCCCCATTCCGAAATGCAGTGCGCCTCGTCGATGGTCAACAAATCCACCTGGAGCGAATCCAGCAGGCTGAAAATGCGCGGGGTCAGCAGGGTTTCAGGGGCCACATACAGCAGTTTGACCTCCCCGCGCCGGACGTGTTCCATATTGGCGGCGTAGGCTTCGGGTGAGAGCGTTGAGTTCAGATACAGCGCCGGAACGCCGTAGGCGCGCAACTGCTCCACCTGGTCTTTCATCAGCGCAATGAGCGGCGAAACGACGACGGTCAGGCCATCAAGCATCAGCGCGGGAATCTGGTAGCACAGCGATTTTCCGCCGCCGGTGGGCATGATTGCCAGGCTGTCGCGCCGCGCCAGCACGTTTTCTATCACTTCGCGTTGCAAGGGGCGGAATGTATCGTATCCAAAAACGGTTTTGAGCAAAGATTGGGGCGTTGTCACGCGCCGATTATATCCACAGATGACGTCCATTTCGCGGGTTCTTCTGCGTAATTTGTAAAATCTATAGATGAGACTCTTCATTCTGCCTGTTTTCATGAACGCCAATCGTGCTTTGCGTGGCATCATGGTATGATTTACCCATCCCTGCCCAAGAGAACCCGCATGACCCTCCGCTCCCGCCTTTCCTCATTCTTCCTTCATCCTGCATCCTTTCTCTTTCTTCTCTCCCTGCTCGCCTACGCCCCCTTCTTCTGGGAGCGCGGTTTCTATTGGGATGAAGCCCCCTGGACCTGGATTTACTACCGCCTCGGCCCCGCTGCCCTTACCCAAACCTTTTCCACCAGCCGCCCGTTTTGGGGGATGATTTATCAGGTCATGCTCCTGCTGGTTGGCCCTCATCCCTGGGCCTGGCAACTCCTGATGATTCTTCTACGCTGGCTGACCGCCGTGCTGGTCTGGAAACTCTTCAGCCGCCTTTTGCCGCAATCCCGCCTGCCGCTTTGGGCCGCCGCGCTCTTCCTCGTTTACCCCGGGCTCGGACAGAACTTCATCGCGTTGATGTACACCCATTTCTACATCGTCCTCAACGCTTTTCTGCTCTCGCTCTACTTCAGCGTCCTCGCCATCCAAAAAGGGGACTGGCGCTGGCATATCCCCGCTCTGGCCCTTGCCCTCGTCAATTTGCTGACGATGGAATATTTCTACTTCCTCGAATTTTTTCGCATCGCCATTTTCTGGTTCCTGCTCGACATCCCTTTCAAGGCCCGTCTGAGCAAGGTCTTCCGTGTTTCCCTGCCTTATCTGTTTATCTTTCTCCTCGTCACCTTCTGGCGCGCCTTCCTCTTCTCCAACCAGAACGCCAGTTACTCCTACCAGACCCTCGCCGACCTGCGCGTCAATTTCCTGTGGGGGATTGGAAAACTGCTCTGGAACATGCTCCAGGCCTTTTGGACCACCCTCCCCCTTGCCTGGCTCTTCCCTTTTGAGCCGGTAGACGCCTCCAGCCTGGGGCTGTTGACCACTATCGCGGCATTTGCCCTCGCCCTGGCCGCTACCCTGCTCGCTGGTTTGTTTTTCCTCCGAACATCCAATCTCCAACCTCAAACATCGAATATCGAATTACCACTTCTCCGTCAGCAATTACTCCTCCTCGGCCTGCTCGCCTGGCTGCTTGGCGGCGGCGCCTTCTGGCTGGTCGGCGAGCGTACCCTGCCGCAACTCCACTTCTCAGCAGATAGATTCACACTGTCCTTCATGCTCGGTTCCAGCCTCATCCTGGCCGCCCTGCTGGGACTTCTCTCCCGCTTCCCGCGCCTGCAACTGACCCTGCTGGCTCTATTCGTTGGATTTTCGGTTGGCAAACACTTTCAGACCAACGCCACCTATCGCCGCGATTGGGACACCCAGCGCTCCTTCTTCTGGCAAATGACCTGGCGCGCGCCCTCGCTCGAACCCGGCACAACCGTCATCACCAATGACCTTCCCCTCACAGTGTTTAGCGATAACTCCCTCTCTGGCCCGCTCAACTGGATATATTCGCCCGCTGGCAAAATGAACCATATCCTTTATTTCGCCTCCGTCCGGGCGGCTGAAGGCCGCGCCCTGGCGGGCAAGCTCGAACCGGGTCACGCCTTCGAGCAAAATTACCTCGCTACCACGTTCTACGGAAACACCTCGCAGGTCATTGTTGTCAATTTTTCTCCCCCTGGCTGTTTGCGCGTCCTCGACCCGGAGATTGACCCACTCAACAAACTGCTCCCCCCCGACCTGCGCGATGCTGCCTTTTTGAGCAATCCGGCCCTGATTCGCGCCCAAAATCTCGCCGCGCTGCCGGGTTTCTACCAGCCGGAAATCGCCCGCTCGTGGTGCTACTACTTCTCCAAAGCCGAACTTGCTCGTCAAAATGGCGATTGGCAGGCAGTGATTGACCTGCACAAACAGGCGCAGGCCCTCGGCGACCATCCCAACGACCCGCTTGAAAACTTCGTCTTCATCGAAGCCTACGCCCATGCTGGCGATTGGCAGCAAGCGCGGGTCATGACCCGCGAAGCGTACCGTTTCTCGCGCGAATTCATGCGCCCAACTTTGTGCGCTTTGTGGGCACGCATTGAGCGCAGCGTTCCCGGCAGCGGAGACCAGACAAAAGCCGTCAGGGAAGATTTAGATTGTGAAAAATGACAGCGCGCTCCCCCTCTGGAGTATGGTTTTTCCACCCCCGCTTGCCCCGCTCTCAATTCTCACTTAAAATCAAGACATTCACCAGGCCGCGTACCCGGCGTATGGAAACACCGGGTTTGAGGAAAGGAATCCGATATGACAGACGTCAAAGCCTTTGGCGAGAAATTGCTGGGAAACCTGGAAAAAGTCATCGTTGGCAAACGCGGCGCTTTGGAAATGGTCGTAGTTGGTCTGCTGTGCCAGGGACACGTTCTCATTGAAGATGTTCCCGGCGTTGGCAAGACCGTTATGGCGCGTGCCATGTCCAAATCGCTGGGGTGCGTATTTAACCGCGTCCAATTCACCCCCGACATGCTGCCCTCCGATGTAACTGGGGTTTCTATTTTCAACCAGGAAACTCGAAAATTCGAGTTCCGCCCTGGCCCGCTCTTTGGGCAGGTGATTCTGGCCGATGAAATCAATCGCGCCACCCCTAAAACCCAGGCTGCCCTGCTCGAAGCGATGGAAGAGCGCCAGGTGACGGTGGATGGCGTGACCCATTCGTTGCCGCGACCCTTCATGGTGTTGGCAACCCAGAATCCTATCGAATACGAGGGGACCTTCCCTCTGCCCGAAGCCCAGCTCGACCGTTTCCTGCTGCGTATCCGCTTAGGGTATCCTGACCTGGCCGACGAGGTAGCGGTGCTTGAAGGCCAGCAACTCCAACATCCTGTTGAGCAGATTTCCCCGGTTTTTTCTTCCCAAGAGGTTCTGGAGGCCGCCGAGACAGTCAAAACGGTCTACGTTGCGAATTCCATCAAACGCTATATCGTGGAATTAACCCATCGCACTCGCAGCAATCCCGATGTATATTTAGGGGCCAGCCCGCGCGGTTCGCTGGGACTTTTCCGCGCCGGGCAGGCGCGCGCTGCCTTGAACGGACGCGACCATGTTTTGCCCGACGATATAAAAGCGCTGGCGCAGCCCATTTTGTCTCATCGCATCATTGTCAACCCGGCGGCGCGTCTGCGCGAGGTCACTGCTGAACGCATCGTTCAGGAAATTCTGCTTGCGGTTCCTGTTCCTGGTGGTACTTTCAACGCCTGATATGGGCAAGCGTCATACCGGCTGGATGGTTTTTCTTTTACTTCTGGTAGTTGGTGGGGTTGGCATGGCCGCTACCGGGGCATTGCTCTACGTTCGCCTGATTTACATGAGCGCGCTGGTGTTGCTTGCGGCCTGGGTTTGGACGGGGATTTCGTTGCGCGGAGTACGGGTTATGCGCCAGGCGCGTTCCCTGCGCGCCAGCGTGGGTGACATTTTCGAGGAGACCATCGAAATCTCAAATTCTACCCGCCTGCCGCGCCTTTTCCTGGAAATTGAGAACGAGTCCACTCTGCCGCAAGCCGCCGGTTCACGTCTGCTAACCATGATTGGTAGTCGGGAGAATCGCACCTACCTGGCCCGAACCTGGCTCACCCGCCGCGGCGCGTTTCCGTTGGGGCCGACCACCCTTCGCTCTGGCGACCCGTTTGGCTTTTTTTCGGCGCGAAAAACTTTTCCAGCCACCGATTCGTTGCTCGTCTTGCCCCTCATTATTCCACTGAGTGATTTTCCATCTCCCCCAGGGATGCTGCCTGGCGGCAAAGCCATTCGCCGCAAAGCCTACGAGGTGACCCCCCATGCCGCGGGCGTGCGCGAATACGTCACCGGCGACCCCCTCAAGCGCATTCACTGGCCCTCTACTGCCCGGCGCGGCAAGTTAATGGTCAAAGAGTTCGAGCAGGACCCCCAGGCCGAGTTATGGATTTTCCTGGATGCTCAGTTGGGAATTCAGTCCGAACAAAAGTCTGATGTGGAGCAAGTGTGGAACGATTGGATGTTTATTCGTCGTCCAAAGATTAAACTCGCGGCATCCACCATCGAATATGGCGCATGTATCGCGGCATCGCTGGCGCATTATTTTATTGAACAGCGCCGCGCGGTGGGCCTGGTGACCAATGGGCCGGTCTATACGGTCATCCCTGCCGAGCGTAGCGAACGCCAGGAGAGTAAAGTGCTGGAAACCCTGGCCTTTGTAAGCGGCGAGGGCCAGCTTTCGCTTGCCAGCCTGGTAGACTTGCAATCCCCGCAGATGCCGCTCGGCTCGAGCGCGGTGCTGATTACCCCCTCCAGCCGTGATGATGTTCTCCTGGCAGTGGAGTTGCTCCAGCGCCGCAACCTGCGTCCGCTGGTGTTGCTGCTCATGGCCGAAAGTTTCGGCGGTCGGCCCGGCTCCGAAGCCCTGGCTGACAAACTGGAGCAGCGCGGGGTGGCTGTTTGTAAAATCTACAAAGACGCCGACTTGACCGAGGCTTTGCAGGCGTTTGCAAATTTACACAAAGGATTGGAGAACCGCACTTGGCAGGCAATTCCGTTACCCCCCTCGACTTAAATTTCCAGGGACAGCCGCGCGCCATCGCCTCGTACATGCTCAAGCATAGTACCGGTATCGTTTTGGTGGAATCAGGCCCCGGCTCGACCGTTCTCGCCTTGGAGAAGGCTCTTTCGTCTCACGGCTTCGCCTTGCGCGACATCACGCACGTCTTCCTGACCCACATCCACCTTGACCACGCTGGCGCGGCAGGCTACCTGGCCTCGCAGGGCGCGCAGATTTTTGTTCACCCGGTGGGAGCGCCACACCTGCTCAACCCCGAAAAACTGATAGCCAGCGCTACTCGCATTTACGGCGACCTGATGCAGCCCTTGTGGGGCGACTTTCTGCCCGTCCCGGCGGATAAACTGACCATCCTCGAAGACAATCAGGAAGTGGCGGTTGGCCGCCTGCGGCTGGTGGCGCTCAACACGCCGGGTCACGCCGAACACCATTTTGCCTACCAGTTCGAGGACTTGTGCTTCAGCGGCGATGTGGGCGCGGTGCGCATTCCTGGCCACCGCTACATGCGCCTGCCCATGCCCCCGCCGGAATTCCACCTCGAAAAGTGGCGCGAGAGCGTCCGGCGTCTGCAAAAAGTTGGCTTCCGTCGCATTGCTCCCACGCACTTTGGCATTTTCCAGGATGTTGAATGGCATCTCCAGACGATTTTGCGCAATCTCGACGAGGTGGAACGCTGGCTGCTCGAAACCATGCCCGCCGAACCCCCTGCTGAAGCGCTGAGAGAGAAATTTGTGGCCTGGATGGAAGCACAAGGCCGCGCCGAAGGCCTGACCGACGAAGAAATCGAAGCTTATCGCCTTGCCAATCCCCTTGCCATGAGCGCGGATGGTTTGCAGAGATATTGGAAAAAACATCGAATCGCCGCTTGACATCCGGCCTTGCCCCCGCTATAATCAGCCCGCTTAAACGGGTACTATCCAGGAATGGATGCAATCATATTAAGGAGTAAAGCATGCCCCCTCATCCAAAGCGTAAACATTCGAAGGGTCGCCGTGACCGCCGCCGCGCCCACGATGCCTTACAGGCCCAGAACCTGGTTGCTTGCCCCAACTGCGGTGAAATGCGCCTGCCTCACACCGTCTGCCCCAAGTGCGGGCAATACAAGGGTCGTGAAGTCATCGAAGTCAAGAAATCGAAGGAATAACCTGCTTTCGTCACCGGCGCGCCGTGACCTTCACGGCGCGTTTGTGTTTAATCCCACGAGGTGAACCATGACGATTGATTTTTCTAAAACTGCTTTTGTGTTTCCGGGACAGGGGTCGCAAGCCGTTGGCATGGGGTACGCCCTGGCCGAAGCATTCCCCGCTGCGCGCGCCGTGTTTGACGAAGCCGATGCAATTCTTGGCTTCCCATTTTCCAAATTGATGTGGGATGGCCCCAAAGAGGAATTGGATGACACGATTAACACCCAGCCCGCCCTGTTCATTCACTCCCTGGCGGCCTGGAAAGCGATAGCGCCAACGCCTGTGCCGGCATTTGTGGCCGGACACTCGCTTGGGCAACTCTCCGCGTTCACCGCGGCAGGCGCGCTCTCCTTCGCTGATGGCCTGCGTCTTGTTCGTAAGCGCGGCGAATTGATGAAACTGGCCGGGGAACGCAACCCCGGCGGCATGGCGGCCATTTTGGGGCTGGATATTCCCACCCTCGATGCGGTTTGTGTTCAAGCCAGTACTGCCGATGAAGTGGTTCAGGTTGCCAACGATAACTGCCCCGGGCAGGTGGTGATTTCCGGGCATAAAACCGCTTTGGAGCGGGCCATTGCCGGGGCCAAGGCCGCCGGGGCCAAGCGTGCGTTACCGCTGGCTGTCAGCATTGCGGCGCACTCCCCGCTGATGGCAACGATTCAGGCCGAGTGGGATGCCGTCGTAAATGAAGCGCCCTTTTCCGATGCAAAAATCCCGGTGGTGGGTAATGTCGCTGCCGCCCCACTTTTAGCCGCTGAAGCCTTGCGCGCTGATGTTCGCGCGCAGATGCAAAATCGGGTGCGCTGGACAGAATCCGTGTCTTGGATGCATGCCCAGGGCGTGGAAACATTTGTTGAAGTGGGAACAGGTTCTGTTTTGGGCGGGCTGGTCAAGCGCATTCTGGAGGGCGTAACCACGCTTTCGCTGGGAAATCCACAAGATTTCGACTCCTTGAAGTAAACACTGGCGCGGGATTGATGTCCCGCGCTACTCTTTTTCCCCTGCTCTCTGGTGCCGTTCTGCCTGTTCATGCAAACCTAAAACTGTAAAATATTCTGCTGCGCGCCAGAGATAGGCACGCGCTTCGGGCAACTTCCCTTTTTCGTATAACAGCCAGCCATAATTTCCGGTTTGTGCTGCTACTGAGTAGCGGTCGCCAATCTCGAGGTAGATTTGGCAGGCGCGTTGCAAAGCCTGTCGGGCGGTTTGCTCCTGCCCGTCAAGCAGGGCAATTGCCCCCAGGGCGGCAAGCGTGTTGGCTTCGCCCAGCCGTGCTCCAGATTTTCGGTAAATGCTCTCAGCACGTTTGAAGGAGAGTTGAGCGGATTCGGGTTCTCCTTTCTGAAAGAAGAGTTCGCCTAAGCCGTAGAATACGTTGGCCTCGCCGAGTTTGTTGCGCAACGAACGGTATGTACTGAGAGCCTCGAGGTATTGTCTTTCGCTTTCGTCGTATTCCTCGCGGCGGCGCGCCAGGTCGCCCAGGTTTTCAATGCATCCTGCTTCGCCCAGACGGTAGCCGATGGCGCGATAGATTTGTAATGCTTCTGTATACTGTTGACGTGCTGTTCCCAGGTCGCCTTGCAGACGGGCAACATGTCCCAGGCCTTGCAGACAATTGGCTTTGCCGAGTTGATTGGCCATTTTTTGGTAGATTTTGAAAGATTCACTGTAGCGGATTTGCGCCTGTCGGTATTGTCCTTGATGGAGCAGGATATCGCCCATATTTTGGATGCAATTGGCCTCGCCCAGGCGGTCTTTCTCTTCTCGATAAAGCGGCAGGGCGGCCCGATACCGGCGTTCCGCTTTGGAGAAGTTCCCCGTCAGGCGGGCGATGTCGCCCAGGCCGCGGATGCAAGCAGCCACCCCTGATTTTTGCCCTTGTTTTTGATATATATTCAGTGCCTGTTGGTAGTGCTGCTCTGCCAGTTTTGTTTCAGAGAGTTGAATATAGACATCGCCCAGGCGTTGCTGGCAGGCTGCGATTTTAGATAAATCGTTGGCACGGTCATAAAAGGCAATTGCCTGTTGGAGGTGGTCTACGGCTTGCTCGTAATCGTCAATCCAGTAATACACTTCGGCCAGTTTCGACAGGCAGGCGGCTTCGTGGATTTTATCGTTGAGTTCGTGAAACAGGCGCGCGCTTTGTTTCAAATACGAAACGGCCAGTTGGCGGTCCGAAAAACCGGGTAGCGAAGCATAATTGCGCCCGATGATGAACAGCAGGGTTGCCAGCTCATTGCGCCTGGCAGGGTCCTTTTCAATCTTTTTTCGCAAAGATTCCATCGCTTCCAGATTTTTCTTTGCCGGGCGAGTAATCTCCTCTGGTTGTTGGCGAAGAACGCTGCCGGTCGCTGGCTCGGCGCGCGCTGCCGACAGCCCAATGGCCTGAAAATGGAAGGCGCTGCTATACCAGTCGAAAAAATCTGGCGCGGAGATATCCAGTTGATCCATGGCCAGGTCGGTCAGGAACAGGATGACCGGGATGGGCAGGGTGGAGCGCAGGATATCGCGCTCGGCATTAAGCGCCGCTGCAAATGGCGCTCGTTTTCCCGCCAGGTTGGTCATTTCGATGAGATGTTCCATGCCCGTCACAGCCAGTGCAGCCTGGCGCGGTTTTTCGAGCAATGTGCGCCCTTGCGGGATGGATTGGAGTGCCTGGCGCAAGTTTTCGGGATGTCGATTGGAGAGGTCGAGATGGATGAGGCGAATGCCCTCGGCATGCAGAGCATCCTCGAGCCGCGTGATGACCTCGTTGCGCTGGCGCGGGTCATTCACGCGCGCCAACCCCAGCGAAAACTGTCCCTGGTGAAACATGGCAAAGCGCCTTAGCCGCTCAAACTCGTCAGGAGAATCGGTAATTCTGGTATTCATTTGCGTATAATCGTTTTATCCTGGCATGATTATGGGGCGAGTGGTTTATGGAATAAATGGGTAAATTGGAGGTTGGGAAATGAATTTCGCATTGCGGCCAAGTCAGGCGCGCAACACGCTGCCACGTTGTCTTCGGAGCGTGTCGAGTGATGCTTTGAATTCTGGCGTTTCCCACAGCAGAGGGTGAACGCCAATCCAGCGTTCGGCTTCGTATTCCAGCGCGGCGCGGCGATAGAGCAGGAAGCGGCCATCTTCATCGGGATTGATGGTGTTTTCGATGTGGGTTTTCGCCAACAGGTCGTAGTGCCGCAGAGTCAGTTTGCGCGCCATTTCGCCACGTACCAGGCTGGCGGCGCGGTTGACGGCGCGCTCATCAATTGCATTCGTAGATTCGAGTAAGGCTTCCTTGAGCAGCCGCAAAAGGTCGCGCGGACAGCCTCCCGAAAGATGCGCCAGTCGCACCGCAATTGAAGGGTCGGCGAACAGGCTTTTATCCACGCGCAGGTAGATGGCGTTGAGCAACGCAGTGATACTTTTCTCCTGAATGGAGTAGTAGTTGCCGCGTGGGTACACTGGCAGCATGGGCAGGCTTTCGGGTTCGTAGCGGTCTTCGACCGTTTCACCGGGTGGGTTGTAGAGTAGAGAGATGGGAAGGACGAAGATAGTATGCGCATCGACGCCGTTGAGCAGGTCGGCGTTGGTGAGGACCGCACGGCTAATCATCTCCGGTGGGTAGCGGTCGAGGTTATCCAGGATGAAAATGATGCCGCGCGGATAGGCCCGGTTCGAGATTTTGCGCGATTCGGCCAGGAGCAGGTTCAGGTTTTGGCGCAGCTGGTCGGGATATTTCTCCACGGCTTGTTTGATTTCTTCGCGCTGTTTGCCGGTTGTTTTGCGCAACAGGCTTAGACCAGAGAGTAGTTTACCAAGTGGCGTGTTAATTCCTAGCCCGGCTTCGCCTGAAAACGCAATGACCCGCTCGACCTCGCGCTGTTCGATATGCGTTACTTCTTGAAACCAGTCGGTGACAATTTTGACGGCTTTATCGGGCAGGGGGCGGAGTTTTTTATCTGAGTCGAACGCTTCATCGAGCAGGCGAAGCATCAACAGGAACAGGTCGCCAAAGCCGATTTCGTTCGGGTCGGCTTGTTCGTTGACAACAGCGTAGAGCGGCAGATACCCTTCGGCTTTGGCGCGGTCCATCACGCGCGCCAGTTCGGTGGATTTTCCACAGCCGCGATGCCCGGCGACAGCAATGTGACTGTATTTGCGTTCGGCCTCGGCTCCGCGCAGACGGCGGGTAATGCGGTCGTGCAGATTGGTGCCACGCGCCGGGTCGAAGTCGCACCAGCGTGGGTCGCCGGGGTTGAGCGGTTCATCCGGGTTACAGCGTCCAATGGCTTCGATGATGAGATTATTCATGGTTACCTCTTGTAAAAGAAACTTACAAGAGATGTTGCAAGATTCGTGCCGGGCTTTGTGACATTTGACGTGATTTTTTTCGCTGCCGCCTCGTAGTATAATCATTTCATGACAGTGATGTCTGACAATTCAATTGTCAGCGCCCTTTGGCGGTGGTCGTACTATACCTGGTCAGCGTGTAAATGCTGACCAGGTTTGTTTTAACTTATTCTACAAAGGAGAATCAATGAGACTGAGTAAACTTGCCTCCGAAATTGCCGAATCGCCAACCCTGGCGCTAAACGAAGAGGCCCGGTTGCTGCGCGAGCGGGGCGAACCCGTTATTCACCTGGGAATCGGCGAACCGAAGAACAAGACGCCCATCAACGCCATCCTGGCCTCGGCGGCCAAACTGACCAGCGGCGAGGTGAAATATACCCCCGCCGATGGCACGCCCGCCCTCAAGAAGGCCATCATCCGTTATACCGAGGAAAATTACGACCGGCTGGTTTCTCCTGAAAACGTCATTGTCACCAATGGGGCCAAGCAGTCGCTGTTCAATATTTTTTATAGCATCCTGAATCCGCAGGATGAAGTGATTGTGCTGGCCCCGTACTGGGTCTCGTATCCAGAAATTATCAAGATGTGCTACGGCGTGCCGGTGATTGTGACTCCTGAAGACGGGACTTTTACCCCAAACTTCGCGGAAATTGAGCGGGCGGTGACAGGTTACACCCGCGCAATCATTGTCAACAGCCCGAATAACCCCTCCGGCGTGGTTTACCCGCCCGAATTGATTGAAAAACTGGTCGATTTCTGCGAGCGCAAGGGCATTTTTCTGATTTGCGATGATATTTATCACAAACTGGTTTTTGACGGCAAGCAGGCTGTTCCTGCCTGGCGCTTTACCAGCAAAGACATTGAAGACAGCCACGTCATTGTGGTCAACGGGGTGGCAAAGGTGTATGGGATGACGGGATTCCGCGTGGGATGGGTGGTTGCTCCAAAGCCGCTCGTGCGGGTGATGACCAATGTGACGGTACAGACGACTTCGGGAGTCTCGCCCGTGAGCCAGGCCGCCGCCGAGGGCGCGCTGAATGGTCTGCAAAATGTGGTCGAGGCGATTCGGCTCCAAATCCAAAATAACCGCGAAGTTTTATTGCAGGAGATGCGAACTTTCAACGGGGCGCGGCTCATTAAGCCGGATGGGACGTTTTACGCCCTGCCCGATTTGCGGGCTTTCAACGCCAGCTCGGTCGAAATTTCCAGGTTCCTGCTCAAAAAGGCCCTGGTGGTGACGGTGCCGGGCAAGGAGTTTGGCATGGAAGGGCATATCCGCCTGTCGATTTCTGGCACGGTCAAGGACGTGACCGAGGGTATTGCGCGCATCAAATGGGCGCTCGACCCCACCAGCCCGAATGAAATTTACATTGGCGACCGAAAAATGGTGAGAGATTGGTTGTAAACATTTGCCGCGCTGAGCGGAGCGCAGCGAAGTCGAAGCGCAGTTCGTTGGGAAAATGCCCTTCGACTACCCTTCGGGTACGATGTCGTTGCCGCTCGTCACTCTGCTCAGGGCAACAGGAGAACCTATGAATAATTTACTGAACATCAAAACCCCCGCCGAAGGCGTGGCCCAAACCCGCAAGGCAGATTACAACCTGTCCAATCATGGCGTGTCGAACCTGCGCCTGGCATACTGGAATCTTTCCACCGAGGCTCTTTACGAGGAAGCGATTTTTCGCGGCGAGGGCGCAACGGCAGTCGGCGGGCCGTTTGTGACCAATACTGGCAAGCACACCGCGCGCTCGGCCAACGATAAGTTCGTGGTGCGCGAGACTGATTCGGAGGGCAATATCTGGTGGGGCGTGTATAACCGCCCGTTTGAGCCGGGCAAATTCGACGAACTCTATGCCCGCATGTTGGGCTTCCTGCAAGGGCGGGATGTGTTCGTGCAGGATGTGTATGGCGGCGCGGATGAAACCTACCGCCTGCCGGTGCGGATTGTGACCGAAATGGCCTGGCACAGCATGTTCGCGCGCAATATGTTTCTGCTGCCTGGTTCGCTGGAGGAATACAAGCGCTTCGTGCCGGAGTTTACGCTGTTTGCCCTGCCTTCTTTCAAAGCATCGCCAGCCATGGATAACACCGCCAGCGAAACCTTCATCTGCCTGTCGTTTGAGAAAAAACTGGCAATTATCGGCAACACGGCTTACGCGGGCGAAATCAAGAAGTCTGTTTTCACTATTTTGAACTACCTGCTGCCTTTGCAGGGCGTCTTGCCCATGCACTGCTCGGCCAACGTCAGCCCGGATGACCCGGACGATGTGGCGCTGTTCTTTGGCCTGAGCGGCACCGGCAAGACCACCCTCTCCGCCGACCCCACCCGCCGCTTAATCGGCGATGACGAACACGGCTGGAGCGACGAAGGCGTGTTCAACTTCGAGGGCGGATGCTATGCCAAAGTCATCGGGCTTTCTGAAAGCGCCGAACCCGAAATCTACGCCACCACCAAACGCTATGGGACAATTCTTGAAAACGTGCCTTATGACCCGGTGACGCGCTACATTGATTTGGACGACGACACCCTGACCGAAAACACCCGCGCCTCGTACCCGCTGGAATTCATTGCCAACGCCGTCCCTGAGAAAAAAGCCGGTCACCCGAAAAATATCATTATGCTGACCTGCGATGCGAGTGGCGTCATGCCGCCCATTGCGCGGCTCACGCCCAATCAGGCGCTCTACCAGTTCATCAGCGGCTACACGGCCAAAATTGCCGGGACGGAGGTCGGCCTGGGCAAAGAACCGGAAATCACCTTCTCGGCCTGCTTTGGAGGGCCGTTCATGGTACATCATCCCTACAAATACGCGCAGCTCTTAAAGCGCAAAATCGAACGCTACGGCGTGACCTGCTGGCTGGTGAATACTGGCTGGGTGGGCGGGCCGTATGGCGTGGGCAAGCGCATCAGCATTCGCCACACGCGCAGCCTGCTGAATGCCGCCCTGACCGGCAAACTGGCGAACGTGGCATACTACCGCGACCCGGTCTTTGGCTTTGAAGTCCCCAAAACCTGCCCCGACGTTCCCGATTCTGTGCTGGAACCCTGGTCAAGCTGGCCCAGCCGCGCCGAATATGACAGGCGTTACAAAGATTTGGCCTCCCGTTTCATACAGAACTTTGCCAAATTTACCGACGGCACGCCGCAGGAGGTGGTGGAGGCGGGGCCGAGGGTGTAGCAGTCAGTCTTTTGCAGAAGTCATCCGAAAAAGCCCTGCGCGTTCGCTGGACGCGAGGGCTTTTTGGTTGTTCTCGATAGCAGTTCCGACAAAAACCACTCCCTCCTTGCATGTGGGATAACATGTGGTCATTCTCCGCTTTTCCGTTCTTACTGGTATAAAATAGCCCCATGAAATATACTGCCCTCATTTTCGACATGGACGGCACGCTCGTCCACAATATGCCCATACATAACCAGGCCTGGAGCGACACGCTGGCTGAGGCGGGCATTCAGATTGACCTGGATGAATTCAACCGCGCCACGACCGGTAAGAAAAACGTTGAAATCCTGCGCATGATGTTTGGCCGCGAAATTACCGACGCCGAACTTGCCTACTGGAGCGCACGAAAGGAAGCCCTGTATCGTGAACGATATGCCTGCTGCCGAGAGCCGCTGCCTGGCCTGTTGCGCCTGCTCGAACAGGCCCATGCCCTCAAACTTCCGATGGCGGTCGCGACTGCCGCCCCGCCGGAGAATGTCTCTTTTATTCTCGATGACCTTGACCTGCGGCGGCATTTTAAGGCTGTTGTAGGCGCGCATCAGGTCAAAAACGGCAAACCCGACCCGGAAATCTTCCTGAAAGCTGCCGAGACGTTGGGAGCAAAGCCACAATCCTGTCTGGTATTTGAAGACGCTCTGGCCGGAATTGAAGCAGCCCGCCGTGCCGGCATGGACGCCGTTCTGCTCTGTACCACCATCGAACCTCACGAAGTGGAAGGGCAGCCCCACGTCTTGCGCGCCGTGCCAGATTTTACGCATCTCGATTTGCCTGCCCTGCTGGGCTGATTGGGCCTTTCTGATGCCCGGGTGGGGATGTTCAATGCAAAGCATGTGAAACAAAACTGCCTGTTTGCAACTTTTCCTGCGCCAATGACGCTATATTTTCTATACTCTTTCTTAGGAGGCACCATGCCGCCGATTCTCCAAGTCCACAACCTGGTCAAAAAATACGGCGATTTTACCGCTGTTAAAGGCGTCTCGTTTGACATCCAGCAGGGCGAAATCTTCAGCCTGCTTGGCCCAAATGGCGCAGGCAAGACGACCACCATCTCCATGCTCTCCACGCTCTATGACCCCACCGAAGGCGACGCGACCATTGCCGGGCATTCCATTCTCAAGGACCCGATGGCCGTGCGGCGCGTCATTGGCGTCGTGCCGCAAGATTTGGCGCTCTATGAAGACCTGACCGCCCGCGAAAACCTGGAATTTTGGGGGCAAATGTACGGTCTGGGTGGCAAAGCCCTTGCCAGCCGCATTGCAGAAGTCCTTGAGCAAATCGGATTGACGGAGCGCGCCAAAGACCGCGTCCGTACCTTCAGCGGCGGCATGAAGCGGCGCGTGAACATTGGCGTTGGCCTGCTCCATAAGCCGCAACTCCTGTTTATGGACGAGCCGACGGTAGGAATTGACCCGCAGAGCCGCCGCGCCATTCTCGACAACGTCAAAGAATTGAATGCCCAGGGCATGACCATCCTCTACACCACGCACTACATGGAAGAAGCCGCCGAACTTTCGCACCGGGTTGGCATTATTGACCATGGTGAGATGATTGCTCTTGGCACGCAGAAGGAACTGACCCAGCAAGTGGGTCAGACCGAGACTCTTCTCCTTCACATCAGCGAAAATGACGACCCGGCGGCCCTGGCGCAATCTCTGATTGGGCTTGAAGGCATCCTCCAGGCTCAGGCCAGTGACCATCAGGTCAGCGTCATCACGCCCCAGGCCGAAGACGTGCTGGCGGCGGTGGTTGGCGCGGCCAACGACCGCGGCATTAAAATCCGCTCTATAGATATCCGCGAGCCGAATCTCGAAGCGGTCTTCCTGCATCTCACCGGGCGGGCGCTGCGCGACTGACAGAAGTTCTTCCCAAACCTGGGGTTCTCATTATGCTCAAACTCCTCCTGATTGGCTTGAAAGACCTGAAACTCATGTTCCGCGACCGGGCGGCGATGACCTTCATGCTGCTTGCGCCTTTTCTCTTGACCCTGGGGATGGGGTTTGTCACCGGCAGTTTTGGCAGGGGCGGCTCCGGGTTATCTGATATTCCAGTGGTTCTGGTTAATCTGGATAATCGAGAACTGGGGAACGCGCTGGTGGATGTGTTCTACTCCGAAGATTTATCCATGCTGGTAGAGCCAACCGGGGCGGACTCGGCTGAAGCCGCTTACCGTTTCATTGACGAGGACCAGGCTGCGGCGGCGGTCATCATCCCGGCCGGGTTCACCCAAAGCATCATTCCCACGGCTGGGACATTCTCTCCCGACCCGGTTCAAATCGAAATCTACAGCAACCCGGCCCGTCCCACCTCGGCGGGGGTCATCAAAGCGATTGTGGATGAGTTTATCAGTCGCGTAGAGGAAGGCCGCATTACCGGCATGACCGCCATGCTTGGCATTCCTGGCATTCAGGACATGCCTTCTGAGCAGGTGGAAGCCCTGGCGCGGGGCATGTTTGAGAACGCCGAAACCGATTCGGCTTCGGCGGCTGCTATTACTCTCAAAAAAGTCTCGCAAGGCGCCGACGCGGTTCAATTCAACCCGCTGGCCTACATGGCGCCTGGCATGGCGCTCATGTTTCTGATGTACACCGTCTCATATGGCGGGCGTTCCATCCTGGCCGAAAAAGCCCAGGGGACGCTGCCGCGTCTGCTGGTCTCTCCAACCGTCTCGTATCAAATTTTGGGCGGTAAGATTTTTGGGATGTTTCTGACCGGGGTCGCGCAGGTTGGTATTCTGATTCTGGCATCGAGCGTTTTCTTTGGCGTCCGCTGGGGCGACCCGCTCGGATTGGTCTTGCTCATCCTGGCCGCCGTCTTTGGCGCGACCGGCTGGGGCTTGCTGCTGACGGCCGTCGGGCGCAGCGCAGGGCAGGTGAGCGCACTTGGTTCGTCCATCATGCTGATTTTCGGGATTCTTGGCGGCAGTTTCATCAGCCTGGAGCAGTTGCCGCCTTTTGTGCGGATGGCGAGCAAAATCACGCCCAACGCCTGGGGGTTGGACGGCTTCACTACCCTGGCGCTGGGCGGCGGTCTGCCGCAACTGGCCGAGCCGATTATCGCCCTGCTGGTGATGGGAGCGTCGCTGTTCGTGGTTTCGGCGCTTATTTTCAGCCGGACGAATGTTATGAAACGATAGGCTATGAAAAAAATCTTTGCCATTATCTACAAAGACGCTATCATCCGCTTTGCCAGCCCGTGGGAATGGGTGTTTTTCATCGTCCTGCCGATTGTGTTCACCTTCCTGCTGGCAGGCGGCGCGCCCAGCGGGGAGCAAGACCCGCGCATCCGCCTGCTGGTGGTGGACGAGGCGGAGAATACCGTCTCGCGCCAGATTGTGACCGAATTGGAGAAGTCAACCGCCGTGCGCCCGGAAGTGGTCTCCCGCGCCGAGGGACAGAAACAGTTCGACGAGCGGCGCGCTTCCGCTTTATTTATCCTGCCTGCGGATTTGGATATTTCTGCCCTGAATGCCGGTTCTGCCGAAGTGGAACTGTTGCAGCAGCCGAACAATATCAACGCTACCGTGGCTGAACGCGCCATCCTGACGGCGCTCCGTTCGGTTTCGAGCGCGGTCGGGGCGGCCAATAACGCCGTCAGCCAGCGCGAACAGCAAATGCCGTTTGCAAGCGAGGCCGAAAAGCAGGCTTATTTCGATAAATCGCTCGAAACCGCTCGCCAGTTGCAGGCAGACGCTCCGCAGCGCGTGACGGTCGTCAAGGGGGATACACCCGAACAGCAAGTGGACTGGGACCCGCGCGCCAATTCGTCTGCCGGGCAATTGATTACCTGGGTTTTTATTCCGCTCTTTGGCATTTCGGCCATGTTTGCCTACGAGCGCCAGCAAGGAACGCTGCGCCGCCTGCTGACCACGCCTTCCACCAAAGCCATCTTCCTGCTGGGTACGATTCTCGGCCAGGTGGCCTTTGCCCTGCTCCAGATGTCCTTGCTGGTCTTGTTTGGGATATTTGTGATGAATCTCCAATGGGGACGCGACCCGCTCGCGTTGGCGGTCATCCTGACAGCGGCGGCGCTGGCCGCGGCTGCGTTCGGCACGACGATGGGGACGTTCATCAAATCCGAAAGCCAGGCCAACGGTTTAAGCATCATGTTTGGCATGGTCATGGCGCTGTTGGGCGGCTGCTGGTATCCGCTCGAACTTTTTCCCGAAGCCGTGCGGACAGTGGTTCACATCCTGCCGACCACCTGGGCCATGCAGGGCTTGCTCGACCTGGTACTGCGCGAGCGCGGCCTGGTGGATATTCTGCCAGAAGCGGGCGTGTTGTTGGGGTTTGCGGCGGTCTTTTTCCTGGTTGGGGTTTGGAGGTTCAAGTTTGAGTAATCATTAGAAAGGAGAGTTGGAAGCATGGAAAACAGGAGTCAAAAAGCGATTGCCTGGATGAACGGTTCTGCGACGCTTTTTGGGGTGATACTGTTGATTTACCTGATTCGGTTTGTCCTTTTTCGATGGATTGTTCCGCTGGTGGCTGAGAATGATTGGGCAAGATACCTGCTGACGATTTTTTTTGCGCTGTTGTGGGGTTTTCTGGCCTGGCGGGCGTTAGCGCGAGATGCTATTGCGCCACAAACGATTGGCCTTACCGTTTCTAAAATTCCTCAAACCGTGATTGTCCTTGCCGCTGGTTGGGTTGTTTGGGCCGGAGTGTGGGCGTTGCTTGCTCTGCCTCAGGTGCGCGCTAGCGGACAGGATATCTCGTTATTCATCGGCGCGCCAGCCGACATTTTGCAGCAATGGTTGTTTGTTGGCGTTGCCGAGGAACTTCTCTTTCGGGGCTACCTGCTGACACGTCTGCAATGTGTTTTTTCCCGCTTTACCCAAACGTGGAAGGACTGGTTGGCGGTTCTGGCCTCTGGCCTGATTTTTGCAACAGCGCATGTGCCGGTCAAGTTGAGCGTTCTTGGCGGGCAAGGCGCGTGGTTTGTAGTTCTGCCCGAGTTGATGGAGATTTTCCTGATTGGGTTATTTTTTGCTTACTTCTTCTTACGAACGCGTAATGTGGTGCTAACAGGCCTGATTCACGGCGGCTGGAATGCGCCATTGATAGGTAAGCAGGATGTGCTACGCCTGGGAATTTTTGCTTTGGTGGTGGAAATTTGGAGGCTGTTTGAAAAAAGAGGCCGAAAAGCATCTATTTCTGCACTATAATCCGGGCCTATAACTTTACCGCTTTGGAGCTGATATGGCGCGCTCTCGTCCTCTGATTGGCTTGACCACCTACACCAGCAAGAATGAATATGGCAATCCGGTGATTTCGCTGGCAACGCATTATATCCGAGCAATTCTGGATGCTGGCGGCCTGCCGGTTTTGATTCCTAATCTTTTGGCCGAACCCGAATGGCAAGAATTTTACAAGCGGCTAGATGGGATTGTCTTTACTGGCGGCGGTGACATTGAAACGCGGATTTTTGACGGCCTCGACCACCCGAAGGTGGGCGGCGTGGACCCGGAACGGGACTCGCTCGAACTGCCGCTTTTGCGCGCCGCCGCGGAAGGCGGGAAACCGTTCCTGGGCATTTGCCGGGGCTTGCAGGTGGTCAACGTGGCGCTGGGCGGGACGCTGTTTACCGACATTGCCGACCAGCTCCCCGGCGCGATTCGGCATGACTGGCATGAGGGTTTTCCGCGAACTCATTTGGCGCATTTAGTGCGGGTGGAAAAGGATAGCCGCCTGGCGCAAATTTTGGACGAATCGATGCCAGGCGTCAACAGCCTGCATCACCAGGGCATTAAAGACCTGGCACCTGCCTTGAAAGCGGCTGCTTATGCGCCGGATGGACTGGTCGAAGCGGTGGAACTGCCGGGGCATCCGTTTGGGTTGGCGGTGCAGTGGCATCCCGAATGGCTGGTGGAACACCAATCGGCGCGGCGGTTGTTCCAGGCGTTTATCGAGTCAGCCGTTCGGCAGAACGCTCACGAGAAGTGAGTTTTTATGTCCCCCAGTGAGAGCCGCACGGTCTGGTCATCGGAGCAGGGCGACCAGCGCCGCCAACCTGAGAAAAAATATGCTGTTGCGCAATCTCTGCCACCCCAGCAGCAGACGGCTTACCTTCACCGCGACTCGAAGGGACGCGGCGGCAAGGGGGTAACGCTCGTGAAGAATCTGGTTTTGACCGAAGCCGACTTGAACGCTCTGGTAAAGACCCTCAAGCGGGCAGTGGGCAGCGGCGGGACGGTTAAGGATGGCGTTATTGAAATCCAGGGTGAGCAGCGCGAGAAAATCGCGGAGGTGCTACGCAGGCTGGGGTACAAGGTCAAGATGGCGGGCGGGTGAAAGCGGATGTGGACAACGGATGAAGCGGAGAAGCGGATGTAGACAACGGAGGAAGCGGAGAAGCAGATGTAGACAACGGAGGAAGCGGAGAAGCAGATGTAGACAACGGAGGAAGCGGAAAAACGGATGTGGACAACGGAGGAAGCGGAGAAGCAGATGTAGACAACGGAGGAAGCGGAAAAACGGATGTGGACAACGGATGAAACGGAGAAACGGATGTGGACAACGGAGGAAGCGGAAAAACGGATGTGGACAACGGAGGAAGCGGAGAAGCGGATGTGGACAACGGATGAAACGGAGAAGCGGATGTGGACAACGGAGGAAGCGGAAAAACGGATGTGGACAACGGATGAAACGGAGAAGCGGATGTGGACAACGGATGAAACGGAGAAGCGGATGTGGACAACGGAGGAAGCGGAAAAACGGATGTGGACAACGGAGGAAGCGGAGAAGCGGATGTGGACAACGGAGGAAGCGGAGAAGTGGATGTAGACAACGGATACAGTGGAGAAGCGGAAAACAGGTAAAGTGAACGGGAAAACCATGGAGCGAAGTATCGGTATTTTCGATTCTGGGGTGGGGGGGCTTTCGGTGTTGCGCGAGGTGCGGGCGCAGTTGCCCGGCGAGGCGTTGATTTACTTTGCCGACCAGGGGCATGTGCCGTATGGGCCGCGTCCGCTGGAGGAGGTGCGCGCGTTTTCGGAGGAAATTACCCGTTTTTTGCTGGGGCAGGGCGCTCGGTTGATTGTGGTGGCCTGTAACACGGCTTCGGCGGCGGCGCTGCATTATTTGCGCGAAAGGTTTCCGAATGTCCCGTTTGTGGGCATGGAACCGGCGGTTAAACCGGCGGCGGAGCAGACGCGGAGCGGGGTGGTAGGGGTGCTGGCAACTCCGGCGACTTTTCAGGGAGCGTTGTATGCTTCGGTGGTGGAGCGTTTCGCGCAGGGCGTGACTGTACTACAGGATACCTGTCCTGGCCTGGTAGGGCAAATTGAGCGCGGGGCGCTGGATTCGGTGGAAACGCGCGCGATTTTGGAAAAGGCGCTCCAGCCGATGCTGGAGCGAGGCATTGATACGGTGGTGTTGGGATGCACGCATTACCCGTTTGTCATCCCGTTGATTCGGCGGATTGTGGGGGAAACGGTTCGGGTGATTGACCCGGCTCCAGCCGTGGCGCGGCAGGTGAAACGAGTTCTCGCTTCAGCCGGGGAAATGCGCCTAAGTGGTGAATCTGTTCCGATACGGTATTACACCTCCGGCGCGCCTGCGTCTTTTGATGCGGTGCTGTCGGTTTTAGGGGTGGAATCTGGCCCCGCGCGCGGTGTCAGGTGGCAGGCTGGCCATCTCCAGGAAATTTAACCGCCGTCCGAAGGACGAACGCCCAATTCGTCTGGCGAAATTTCTAATCCTTTGAATGCTTCAAAGGTCAGGTGGGGCATGGAGAGGCCGCGCGTTTGTTTGAGCCGCTCGAACAGGCCCTGGTAACTGGCAGGGATGGCCGCTTTGGGGTTCAGGCCGAGTTTATTAGCCAGCCGCGCAATTTCTTCTGGGGTTTTGGCTTCGATTTCCACGAATTGGCCGTAGGGGAGTTCGTCGAGGGTGATGAGCGCGCCCTCGAGTTCGTAGATGGCGCGGTATTTTTCGTAAATCATGACGACCTGGTATCCCAGTCCGGCGAGGAAGAGTTGGGCGTTCTCGAAGTTATCTACGATGAGTTCGATTTCCGCGCGCGAGAGCGCACCGTTTATTGCCTGACCGGGGCCTTTGAAGGTCAGGCGCACGTCGTCGAATTTTCGCAGGCGCAATACCTTACGCTCACGCAGAAGATTGCCTTCGGGGTCGGCGTAGCGCAGGTTGTATTCGAAGCCGCGTGGAACGCGGCAGGTTGCGCCGAGGGCGAGCAGGCGGGCTTCGATGGCCGCAGGGTTGCGGAGGTAGAATTTGGACTCGATTTCCTGGTTGTTGGTGGTCATGGCGTGACTCTATCATGAAATTTGGAATTTGGCTGGCTTATTTGATTGACAGTTGTAAAAGGCTATTATAAGATTTGCCCATCAGAAGTCCCCGAGGCGATGTGGAACGAGATTGGGCGGCCTAAACGTGGTGGCCGTCCATTGGTTGACCGATATTAAAGGCATGCAACTGGTTTTTGCGTGCTGGCAGGTGATATTTATGCCAGGTAAACGTTTGCCAATCAGAGAGACCGACATTGAAAACGCTTGTGTTATGCGATGATTACTGGCACCCCGCCAAAACTATTCGCCAGGGATTAAGCGCCCTGGCGAGGAGCGGCTTTCAGTTTGATTGGGTCGAAGATGCCCGTCAGTGGTCGGCGGAGCAGATGGAGCAGTATTCGCTGATTGTTCTGTCCAAATCGAACAACGTCTCTTCGTCCGACCAATCTCCCTGGATGACGGACGAGACCCAGGCGGCGTTTGCAGACTATGTTCGCCGGGGAAATGGTTTGCTGGCAGTTCATTCTGGCACGGCGGGTTACCTGGAAACCCCGCTCTTGCGCAGCCTGTTGGGCGGCGTGTTCAGTCATCACCCAGAACCATGCCCTGTCAGTATCGAACCCTTCCCCGACCATGCGCTGGCTGCCGGGGCCGTGCCATTCACAGCGCAGGACGAGCATTATTTCATGTCTATGTTGGACCCTTGCGTAGATGTCTTCCTGATGTCGCGTTCCGCGCACGGGGAACAGCCTGCTGGCTGGCGGCGGCGGGAGGGCGAGGGGCGGGTGGCTGTGCTGACGCCTGGTCATACCCTGGAAGTCTGGCTGCATTCATCTTTTCAGGCTTTGCTTCTCAATTCCCTGCGCTGGTGCGGCGGGGACGATTTTTAGCTCTGGAGTGATTATGAAACCAACCATTTTGGTCACTGGCGCCGACCGCGGCCTGGGATTTGGCTTGTGCGCCGGGCTGCTTCGCCTGGGTTGGCGCGTCTTTGCCGGCCAATATCTGCCGGGGTGGTCTGAATTGCCTGCTTTGCAAAAGGAATATCCCAACGCGCTGGAGATTGTTCCGATGGATGTCCGCTCGATGGAATCTATCCGGGCGGCAGCCGCTTTGATTGAGGAGCGGGTTGGTTCGTTGGATGTATTAATCAACAATGCTGGCGTGCAATCGGAAACGATTTATGCTGGAATTCGCGCCCCGCAGAATTATGACGAGATGCACCGGCTCTATGATGTCAATGCGCTGGGGCCGCTGCGCGTGACGGAAGCCTTTTTGCCGCTTATGGATGCTGGTCAGCGCAAACGCTTGTGTTTCATTTCCTCCGAAGCGGGCAGCATTGGCGCAGCACAACGGACAAGTTGGTTTGGTTATTGTATGTCAAAGGCCGCTCTTAACATGGCCGTCAAAATCCTGTTCAACGACTTGCGCCCGGCGGGGTATACCTTCAGGGTTTATCATCCCGGGTGGATACGCTCTTATATGCACGGCGAAAAGGCGGCGCAGGCTCACCTGGAACCAGAAGAAGCCGCCGCGCTGGCATTGCCTATTTTGCTGGGCAGTGCCGCCGATGAAGACCGGCTGGCTCTGGTGGATTATGAAGGCAAAGAATGGCCCTGGTAAACCGGGGCAGTTCGTAAAACTTGAAGACCTGAAATATGATATACTTTTTGCCGCGTCAGGCGGCAACGCGGGTTTTTTGTATTTGACGAAAGTCTGCCTGCCTTGTCCCCCAGGGTTCTCTGGCGCGAAGTTCGTGGATGGATGCTCAATGGGGCAATTCTTTTCAATCTGATGCGGTCTCATGGATAGGAAAACGCTCGAAATGCTGATGTTATCGGCGTTGCGCAAGAAGAACTTTACGCGCGCCGTTGATTTGGCATTTACTTATGGCTACCGCAGTGCGCCGTCCGTCCCGACTGGTCTGGAAATTTGGGCCAGAGATGTCCATTATCTCGATTTGGTCTTTGCCAATAGACCGGCCATCCTGGCTTCTGTCCCTGAAGTTGTTATGGAACAATTGCGGCTGGTAGCGGGCTTGTGGCATTTGTTAGGTAAAAAAGAGCCTCTCCAGAGTGTGCGGCCTGCCAACGGGCATGTTCCTGGAACGCATATTGGCAGCCGCTGGGCGCCTAATATGTTGCTTCTGCATGCTGATTTTCTGACAACAATGGAAACTCTGCGAGAGCGCTCTGCTCAGCGTCCGGGTCTGTATCTTACGGTGCGAACGATGGGAGATGAGTTTGTGTGTCGCTCCTGCCAGGAAATTGCCCGGATGCGTTTCAGGCTGGATGACGACTTTGAACTGCCCAACCCACTTTGTACCTGCCAAATGGGTTGTCGTTGTCATGTGCATCCGGGGATTTATTAGTTTTTTTCATGGCTAATCTGCGGCGCGAATTTTCCCTTTTTTTGCTGTTGGTTTCTATTTTCCTCGGGGGAGTGGTGCGTATTTACCCGGCACTTAATCGCTCGTTTGCTATGAATGATGGTGGGCTTTTCTATAGTATGGTCGAAGACCTGCACGCAAATCATTTTTCTTTGCCATTTTTTGCCAGTTACAATGGTGGGAACATCCCTTTTGTTTACCCACCTTTGGGGCTGTACTTGACTGGTGCGCTGGCGCGCTTGGGATTTGAACCAATCGCCCTGTTTCAATGGCTGCCAGGAATCCTTTCTGCATTGAGTATTCCGGCGTTTTATGGGTTTGCGCGCATCCTCTTGAAAGATGAATTGCAGGCCGGGCTGGCTGGTCTTTTTTACGCAATGTTGCCCACCGGATTGATGTGGCAGATTATGGGCGGCGGAGTCACGCGCGCTCCTGGCTTGATTTTTGTTCTGCTGACCTTCTCTTCGCTCGCCATACTGTACCAGAGTGGGCAAGTGCGCTGGGTGCTGCCAGGCGCGGTGTTTGCCTCGTTCATGGCGTTGAGCCACCCTGAGATGACCTATCAGTCGCTTTTTACCATACTTTATTTTTTCCTGTTCTGGAGGAGTAAACGCGCGTTTGCGCATTCCCTGGCGATAGGCGGGTTGACTCTGCTTCTGACAAGCCCCTGGTGGCTGACCGTTCTGCTTCGTCACGGGTTGGAGCCGTTTCGGGCTGCGTTGGGCGCGCATCCCACTGGCGCGGGCGGATTGACTGGTTTATTTTACATTGTTCAGTTTAACTTAACCGGCGAGCCGCTTACGACCGTGATTGCGTCATTGGGTATGTTGGGCATCCTGGCTGCTATCCGCCGCAAGGATTTTTTTCTGGTTGGCTGGCTCTTAATTTCGATGCTGACCGATGCGCGCGCCGCGCCTCTCTTTTCGGGCTTCCCGTTGACAATGTTAGCGGCCCAAGGCCTGGACATGCTTTTCTCCAGAGCGCTTTTGCCGGAAATCCCCTTTTGGCCGAAGAACTGGTTTGCTTTGGGCGTTATCAGCGTTCTGACGGCTTATTTGTTCCTGTCTGCTCTTATGGCCGTTGCCCAGCAAGCCAATTTGAACACACTGACCAAAGCCGACCTGCAGACGCTTGCCTGGGTGAAGCAAAACATTCCAAAGGAATCGCGATTCCTGGTATTGACTGGTCGCTACGCATTGGCTGACCCACTCTCGGAATGGTTCCCGGCGCTGACGGAATCTTACAGCCTGGCAACGGTTCAGGGAAGCGAGTGGTCTTCTACCCGGGGGCTGGCCGAATCTATCTGGCGTTATCACCAACTGCAAGACTGTTTGCAGCAAGACCCTGCCTGTTTATACGCGTGGAGCGCCGATTTTTCCTATGTTTACATCAGTCGCGCAAAAGTGAACGAAGCGGGGGAAGTCGTTTCAAACATCAGCCCTCTTGAAGTTTTGCTCCGACACTCCACAGAATTTGTTATCCTTCGCGAAAGTCCCGATGCAATCCTTTTTAAGAAATCTGGTCTGGTTTTTGTCAAATAGCAATGTCACTGCGCAGGCCAAAATCAGTACAAACATCAATCTAAAACGTGACACTGGCTACCTGACCTGAAAATTCCCCTGTGATACAATTTAATCGGTGATGGGTACTCACTCATCACACGTCAATTTAATAGCCTCTCGACTGCGCGGCGCTCGGGGCAAAACCTACTTCCATTTTCCACAAGGAGACTGAAAGCATGAAACATTTCCTCGATGTGTCCGATTACTCTCCCGCAGAAATTCAGGACATTCTCGACCTTGCCATTCGGCTGAAGAAGGAATACTTCGCCGGGGGCAACCCGCCGCTGTTCAAAGGCAAAGTGCTGGGGATGATTTTTCAGAAGCCCAGCCTGCGCACCCGCGTCTCGTTCGATATGGCCATGCGCCACATGGGTGGTGACGCGCTTTATCTTTCCCCCAATGAAATCGGCCTGGGCAAACGTGAATCCATTGCCGACATTGCGCGTGTCATGTCTGGCTATGTCCAGGCCATGATGGCGCGCGTGTTTGACCATGCCCATGTGGTCGAATTGGCAAAATGGTCTTCCATCCCGGTCATCAACGGGCTGAGCGATTACTCGCACCCCTGCCAGGCAATGGCCGATGCCCTGACGATTATCGAAAAATTTGGCGCGATGAAGGGACTCAATGTAGTTTATGTTGGAGACGGCAACAATGTCGCAGTTTCTTTAATGCACATCGCTGTCATGCTGGGCGCGAACTTCCGCATTGCCAACCCCGAAGGCTATGATATGCCGGATGTTGCCAAAAAGATTGGCGCTGACCTGGCGGCTAAATCGGGCGCGAAGATTGAATACCTGCGCGACCCGCATGAAGCCGTCCGTGACGCGCACGTTATCTACACCGACACCTGGACATCGATGGGACAAGAAGAAGAAGCCGCCAAACGCGAAGCGGTCTTCCCGCCTTATCAGGTGAACGCCAAACTGGTGAACGAAGCCCGAAAAGACGTCATTGTTATGCACTGTCTGCCTGCCCACCGCAACCACGAACTGACGGATGAAGTGGCCGACGGCCCGCATTCGGTCATCTTCCCGCAGGCGCATAACCGCTTGCATGCCCAAAAAGCCATCCTGGCGCGTCTGTTCGAGGTGGCATAACATGAAAACGCAGGAATTTATTGCGCTCGAAGAACGGTACGGCGCCCACAACTACCACCCGCTCGATGTGGTCATCGAACGCGCCGAGGGCGTGTGGGTCTATGATGTTGAAGGCAACCGCTATCTCGATTGTCTCTCCTCGTATTCCGCCGTTAACCAGGGACACGTCCATCCGCGCATTTTGCAGGCCATGCTGGAGCAGGCCAAAAAAGTCACGCTCACCTCGCGCGCCTTCCGCAACGACCAGCTGCCGCTGTTTTACAAAGAACTTTCCGAATTTAGCGGTTACGAAATGTCTATCCCGATGAACTCTGGTGCGGAGGCGGTTGAAACCGCCATCAAGCTGGCGCGCAAGTGGGCCTATCGTGTGAAGGGCGTGCCGCGCCACCAGGCCGAAATCATCACCGTCAGCGGCAATTTTCACGGGCGCACCACCACCATCATCTCGTTCAGCACCGAGCCGCTTTACAAGGATGATTTTGGACCCTTCACCCCTGGCTTTGTGACCGTTCCGTATGGCGATGCTGAAGCGATTGAAAAAGCCATCAAGCCGAACACGGCTGCTGTTTCTGTGGAACCGATTCAGGGCGAGGCGGGCGTGGTTATCCCTCCGATGGGCTATCTCCGAAAGGTGAACGAAATCTGCAAGCGTCATAACGTCTTGTTCATTGCCGATGAAATTCAGACCGGGCTGTGCCGCACCGGAAAGCGATTTGCCTATCAGCATGAAGAAGGCGTGCGACCGGATATGGTTGTGATTGGCAAGGCGCTTTCAGGCGGGTTCTACCCCGTTTCGGCAGTGCTGGCCGATACGCCGATTATGGGCCTGTTTCAGCCCGGAGAACATGGCTCGACCTTTGGCGGCAACCCCCTGGCCGCTGCCATTGGGCGGGCTGCCCTGGCTGTTTTGCGCGAGGAAAAACTGGATGAGCGCTCTGCCGAACTTGGGACATATTTCCTCGAACAGTTGCAGGAAATTCCGAGTCGGCACGTCAAGGAAGTACGAGGTAAAGGTCTCTTTATTGGCGTGGAACTCAAGCCCCAGGCGGGTGGGGCGCGCCGCTTCTGCGTGGAACTGCAAAAACGCGGTATCCTTGCCAAAGAGACGCATGACCATGTTATCCGTTTTGCGCCGCCGCTGGTGATTGATAAAGAAACGATTGATTGGGCTTTGCCACGCATTCGCGAAGTCTTGCAAATGGATTGAGTAGACAAAACCCTAAAGGTCTGGCAGGCCTTTAGGGTTTATTTATTCTTTGGAGGTTCTATGAACATTGGCATTCCGAAAGAGCGCCGCCCGTACGAATTCCGTGTTGGACTTTCACCCGCCGGAGTGGAGATACTTGTTCAACATGGGCATACCGTTTATGTGGAGCATGATGCTGGAGTAGGCGCGGGATTTGGCGATAAAGAGTATCAAGATACCGGCGCGACTATCGTGTATTCTCCCCATGAAGTTTTTGGGCGGGCTGACCTGTTGCTTAAAATTGCCCGTCCGGTGCAGGAGGAAATTGAAATGATGCGCCCCGGTACGATTTTGATGGGGCTTTTGCATCTGGCAGCGACCCGGCAGGAACGCATTGAGGCGCTCCTGAGGAACCAGATTACTGCGATTGCCTATGAAGAAATTCGTGAATCAAATGGCGAGATGCCCGTTCTGCGCTCGCTCAGCCAAATTGGCGGCATTATGACGGCGCAAATTGCCGCGCGCCTGATGCAGAGCAATTCGGGAGGCAAGGGCATTCTGCTAGGCGGCGTAGCGGGCGTCCCACCTGCCGAAGTGGTGGTGATTGGGGCTGGCACCGCTGGAACGTGCGCGGCAAAATCGTTTCTGGGCTTTGGGGCGCACGTCACGGTTCTGGACAAGAACCTGGAACCGCTCCAGCGCATTCACGAACGTTTCCCCAGCGTGGTGACGATGATTTCGACCCGGCGTAATATCGAACGGGTCTGTTCCTATGCAGACGTGGTCATTGGCGCGGTCTTGGTTCCTGGAGAACGCTCGCCAATTGTGCTTTCGCGCGAGAATTTCAGAGCAATGAAGCCGCGCTCTCTGTTCATTGACCTTTCGATTGACCAGGGCGGCTGCGCCGAAACTTCGCGCCCCACCACTCACGACCAGCCGACCTACATCGAAGAAGGGGTCATTCACTTTTGCGTTCCAAATGTTCCAAGCCTCGTGGCACGCACATCTACGCATGCCTTTGTGAATTCTGCCATGCCCTACATCCGCGATTTGGCGCGGCTGGGCGTGGAGAAGGCCATGAAGGAATTTCCGGCCATTGAGGCAGCGGTTAATACCCACCAGGGTGAACTGCGACACGTTCATCGCTGGGCCGTGGAAAAGGGAGTTTAACCTATGAGTTGGCAGAGTATTTACCAGTCTCGGGTAACCACGCCCGACGAAGCGGTCAAAGCGGTGCAGTCGGGAAACCGCATTTTTCTGACCGGCAATGTTTCGGTACCGAAAATGATTTTGGCTGCCCTGGTGCGGCGCGCGCCCGAATTGCGCGACGTGGAAATTTGCCAAGCGCTGACGGTTGGCCCGGCTGATTACGTTGCTCCCGAAATGCAGGGACATTTGCGCGTCAACACCATGTTCATCAGCGCCAATGTGCGCAAGGCGGTTCATGAAGGCCGCGCCGACTTTACGCCTGTTCTGCTTTCGGAGTTTCCGCTCTTGTTCAAGAACGGCGTTTTGCCGGTCGATGTTGCCATGATTCACGTCTCCCCGCCCGATGAACATGGGTTTTGCTCGCTGGGAGTGGAGGTCGGCCTCACCAAGTCTGCCGCCGAATCGGCCAAAATCATCATTGCCGAGGTTAACGAGCAAATGCCGCGTACCCTGGGCGATTCCTTTATCCACGTCAGCCGCCTGAGCCATATCATCCCTGTCAGTTATCCAATTGCCGAACTGCGCATGGCCGAAGAAGGCGACCCGGTGATTACCGAAAAAATCGCCGGTTTCATCGCCGAACTGATTCCTGATGGCGCAACGATGCAGATGGGCATTGGCGCGATTCCCGATGCCGTGCTGAAGTATCTTTTCCACAAAAAGGATTTGGGCATTCACACCGAACTGTTTGCCGAGGGCGTGATTGACCTGGTGGAAGCGGGCGTGTTGACCAACGCGCGAAAGACCATTCACACCGGCAAAATCGTGGCGGGCTTTATCCTCGGTACGCAGCGGCTTTACAATTGGGTGGATGATAACCCGCTCATCGAGTTTCACCGTACCGAATATGTCAATGACCCCTTTGTGATTGCTCAAAACGACCGCATGGTTGCCATCAACTCCGCCATCGAAGTTGACCTGACAGGGCAGGTGTGCGCTGATTCGATTGGCCCCAAACTCTATTCCGGTGTGGGCGGGCAGTTGGACTTTATCTATGGCGCGTCACGCTCAAAGGGAGGCGTTCCGATTATTGCCATGCCCAGTACTTCGGTCATGCGCGATGGCACGGTCCTTTCCAAGATTACCCCCATGTTGAAGCAAGGCGCAGGGGTCGTGACCACCCGCAACCACGTCCGTTTTGTGGTGACGGAATATGGCGTGGCCGAATTGTATGGCAAGACCATCCGCCAGCGCGCTCAAAATTTGATTAATATTGCCCATCCCGAATTTCGCGAGGAATTGACCCGCAAAGCCAGAGAGTTGAACTACTTGTAGAGAGTTTCAGGGTAAAATTGCTACTCAAAACGTCCCGAAGGCGTTTGCGTTTGCCTTCGGGACGAGTTTTGAGAACAGGATGTTTGATATGCAACGGAAAGCAAAGATTGTCGCAACGATTGGCCCTTCTTCAGAAAGTCGGGAAATGCTCGCAGCCATGCTCAAGGCTGGGATGAACGTGGCACGCATGAACTTTTCGCACGGCACGCATGAACAGCATGAGCGGCGCATTCGCTGTTTGCGCGAACTCTCGGCGGAATTAGGGAGGCCGCTGGGTATCCTGCAAGATTTGCAAGGGCCGAAAATTCGAGTCGGCGTGCTGAACCCGCCCCTCGACCTGGAAACCGGCGAACGGGTACTCCTGTTTGCCGAAGATATACAGCCGCCCGAAGAGGGTCTCAAGCGTATTCCGGTGGCTTTTGTGGAGTTGTTCGATTCCGTTGAGTCGGGTGACCGAATCTTGCTTGATGACGGACGCCTGGCCTTGCGGGTGGTCGAAACGCGTCAGCGCGCTCTGGTGGCCGAAGTGCGCGTAGGCGGAAAGCTCTCCTCGAACAAGGGCATCAACCTGCCCGGCGCGCGGCTGAACATCCCCGGCTTTACCGAAAAAGACCGCGCCGACCTGGCCTTTGGCCTGGAGCAGAACGTGGATTGCGTTGCCATTTCCTTCGTGCGTACTGCCCAGGATGTGCTGGCCGTGCGCAAAGCCATTGAAGAATTGGATGAAGGCGGCGCTCGCCCGTTGCTGATTGCCAAACTGGAGAAACCCGAAGCGCTTGATAACCTGGAAGAAATTTTGCAGGCCGCCGATGGCGTGATGGTGGCGCGCGGCGATTTGGGCGTGGAAATGTCGCCGGAACGGGTGCCGATGGCGCAAAAGCGGATTATTCAGGAAGCCAACCGGCACGGTAAACTGGTTATCACCGCCACCCAAATGCTCGAATCCATGATGAATAACCCGCTCCCTACCCGCGCAGAAGCGTCGGATGTCGCGAATGCCATTTTCGATGGCACGGATGCGGTCATGCTCTCTGGCGAGACGGCGGCTGGTCAATATCCGATTGAAGCCATCAAAATGATGGACCGGATTGTGCGCCAGGCCGAAGAAAACTTTGGAGATTGGGGGCATTTCAACATCCCCAACTTGAAATCGCACGATGACGCCTTCTCCATCACCCGCGCTGCGCGCGAATTGGCGCACGATTTGAATGTGGCGGCAATTGCCGTTTTTACCCAAACTGGCCATACGGCGCAGATGATGTCGAAAGCCCGCCCGCGCGTGCCGATTTTGGCCTTCACACCGGTTCAGCAAACAATTGGACGCATGTCGCTTTATTGGGGCGTGACGCCGCACCTGGTGCCGATGGCGGCTTCACTGCGCGAGATGGTCAACCAGGCCGATAGCGCGCTGACGGCAGCCAAATGGGTGGAACCCGGCCAGCAGGTGGTGGTTATCAGCGGGTTTCCGGTTAACACGATGCGCCCGCCGAACATGGCTTATTTGCATAACGTGGGAGAAAAAATCTAACTTTCGTTGGAAATCAAAATTCCCAGCCCAATCAACACGCCGCCCAGCACGAAGAGCGGCGTGATTGGTTCCTTCAGGAAGAACCAGCCGAGCAAGGTTCCTACCAGGGGCTGAGCAAAAAATGTCAGCGAGGCCGTGCCTGCCGGGAGCGCGGCAAAGGCGTAGTTCCACAGAAACATGGCAATCGCCGTAGAGATGATGCCCAGGAACAGGACTCCGCCGATGACGCCGGGCGTGATGGCTCCGACACCCTGCGCCGAACATTCCCAAATGCCCAGTGGAACGGTGATGGGCAGGCCGCCCAGCAGGAAAACGGCAGTGGCCTGAAGCAAATCCATGCCGTCGGTGGTGACTTTGCGTACCAGCACCGAATAGAGCGCCCAGGTAAGCGCCGCTCCCAGCAGGCTCAGGTTGCCCAGAAACAAATCGGACGACAGGTTTGCTTCGCGCGGGTCGATGACCGCCAGTACGCCCAGGCTGGCGACCAGGATGGCGAGCAGGCGGCGGGGCGTAATAGACTCTTTGAGCAATAGAAAAGCAAACGGCAGTACCAGCGCGGGCGTAGCGGAGGTGACGAGCGCGCCATTGGCGGCGGTGGATAGTTTGGTGCCGACGAACTGAAACCCCAGCGAGATGCCGTATCCGACCAGGCCGACCCCGAACGCTTTTCGCCATTGAGGTTGGGTCAGGCCGAAACCGCCGCGCCAGGCGATGACGACCCAAAGGGAGAGAATGCCCAGCAGCAGGCGCGTGGTCAGCAACGCAAAGGGTGGAATGACTTCCAGCACCACTTTACTCACCACATACATGCCGCCCCAGATGGAGGCGGCGGTTAGCCCGGCCAGCAGGCCGCGCATGGAAAAGGCTGAGCTCACGGAATTAAGGCCTTTAGCAGTTCAGGCCGCCACTGGCGGGAATCGCGGTCATAGATGCCAAACCCGGCGCCAAATTCCCAATAGGCCCAGGCAAAACCGCGCGCTTCGGCCTGCTCACGGACGTAGTTGGTCCAGCGGATGCGCGAGTCCATATCGGCCTTGCTGTATGCGCCGAATTCGCCCAGGTACACGGGAATGCCGCTTTGCTTTGACCAGGCAGCCACCAGGGTGAAGTGCTTGTTGATTTCGGCTTTTTCTTCGTCCGTGCCGCTCCAGGGCGTGCCAAGCCATTGTTGGGCTTCCGGCCCGGCCCATTCCGCGCCCTGGTGGGTGAAGTGGAAGGGCAGGTAGTAGTGGAAGGTGGCAATCAGATGGCCGTCCTCGGGCGGAAATTCGATATAGCGCAGCTGGTCATACGCGTTCCAGAAAACGCCGCCGATGATGATGTTTCGCGTGGGGTTGCTCTCGCGGATGACCGATACGCCTTTTTGAACAAAATCGTTCCATAGTCTGGAGGTCATGGCGCTGTTGGGTTCGTTCATCAGTTCAAAGAGCAGCGTGGGCGGGTAGTCTTTGTAATGTTCCGCAATTTGCCGCCAGAGCGCCAGAAAGCGTTCCTGATGGGCGGCAGGTTCGGTTGCCATCTCTTCGTAGTGATGGATGTTCAGGACGACTATCAGGTTTTGTTCTACTGCCCAACCAATGACTTCGTCGAGCCGGGCGAAGAAGGCTGGTTCGATGGTGTAGGGGGCCTCGGCGAGGGCATGGGCGTTCCAGCGGGTGGGAATGCGCACGGAATCGAAGCCGGCGGCCCGGATGAGTTGGAAGTGCTCCTGCGTGATTTTGAAGCCCCATTCGCCCTCGTTCGGGGCTTCGAGCGTGTTGCCCATGTTGACGCCGCGCTGCATCTGGCGGATGGCCTCGAAGGGCGGGAGTGAGTCGGTGACAGGTTGTGCTTCGGTGGGGGTGGGC
>Ga0209172_10000741_pt1 | contig 84389 bp, 76 predicted proteins | sample LarsenN4metaG_FD_184113 | JGI IMG/M metagenome (GOLD analysis project Ga0209172, IMG submission 184113) | Hot spring sediment bacterial and archeal communities from British Columbia, Canada, to study Microbial Dark Matter (Phase II) - Larsen... ... | reverse complement strand
CCGACATGTTTTAAAAAGTTTTTGCTTTGTTTTTCAATGACAGGGAGAAATGCCTGCGATTGCAATTTTACACGCTCCCCATCCAAATCTCCAAACGCCCGTCCATTTTATTTTTCGCGGCAACTTCCCTACTTTCACCACACAAAAACATCTTGTCGCCGCTATGCGCCTGCTTCTGCTGATTTTCCTCTTGCAGCCTCTCTTCCTTTCTGCCCAAAAAATGCTTCGCTCCGATGAGTGGTGCGCCATCGGGCGAAAAACGAGCGCCGCTCCCCCACCCTCTTCGCCCGACCTTCGCAGCGACTCGATTGACATCACCCACACTTTTATCGAGTTGAATGTGGCAAACGCTCCGCAGATTTCGGCGCGTTGTGTCGTCTCGTTTACGACCAAAATGGATGACGTCAAGCAAATACAACTCGATCTGCAGGGGCTTACGGTGGATTCTGTGGCCCTCGATGGCTCTACTTTTTTCACACATGTCGGAACCTTGCTGACGATTCCGCTGGCCTTCTCGCTCGATTCCGGGAGCAATTCGTTTGTGGAAATTTATTATCACGGCCAGCCCGTCACCGACGCGAGCGGTTGGGGCGGCGTGTACAACCAAAGCGGCTATTTTTTCAACCTCGGCGTAGGCTTCGCCGCCGACCCGCACAACTTCGGCCGGGCCTGGTTTCCTTGTTTCGACAATTTCGTCGAACGCTGCACGTTCGATTTTCTAATTACTTCAAAACCAAATCAAAAGACCTATTGCAACGGCGATTTAGTGCTTGAAATTGAGGAAAACGGAACGCTGACACGCAGTTGGAAAATCGAACAACCTATCCCGTCCTACCTCGCGTGTTTCGCCGCCGGGCCTTACGTTTCCTGGAAACGCAACTACGATTCTATCCCCGTCGAGATAGCCGCCGCTGCCAGCGACACGAACAAAGTGGCCAGCACTTTCCAGCATTTGCCGCAGGCGATTGCGTGTTTCAAACACTGGTACGGGCCTTATTTGTGGTCAAAAATTGGTTACTCGCTCGTGCCGTTCAATTCCGGTGCGATGGAGCACGCCACCAACGTCGCTATCGGACGGCCTTTCATTGACGGCTCTCTGAACTACGAAACTTTGTGGGCGCACGAACTTTCGCACCATTGGTGGGGCGATTTGGCGACGTGTTCCACCGCCGAAGACATGTGGCTCAATGAGGGCTGGGCGGTTTTTTCGGAGCATTTGTTCACCGAATGGGTGTATGGCCCGGCGAAATACCGCGAGGCGGTGGAAAGCAATTTCCTCGACGTGCTGGAAAAAGCCCACGTGACGGAGGGCGGCTACCGGGCGGTGTCGGGCCTGCCACACGACCTGACGTACGGAACGCACGTGTACAACAAAGGCGCGGTGGTGGCGCATAATCTGCGCGGCTATTTGGGCGATTCGTTGTTCCGCGCGGGTATCCGGGCGGCATTGGAAGCAACGCATTTTGAAGACTGGAGCAGTGCCGAATTGCGCGACCTGATGAGCGCGGCTACCGGGAAGGACTTGACAGATTTCTTTGAAAATTGGGTTTTTAGCCCTGGCTTTTCGCATTTTTCGATTGATTCGGTGCAGGAATTGCCCAGCGTGGACAGTCTTGTAAGTTTTAAAATTTTTGTCAAACAAAAACTGCGCGGGGCTCCACAGTTGCACCAGAACGTGCCTTTAGAATTCACGTTTGTCAATGAAAAATGGGAACGACTCGCGCGCACGGCAGTCGTTTCGGGGGAAAATTCGGAAGTTGTTTTAAGTGTGCCATTTCAGTTTGCTCCTCAATTTATTTGGGTAAATACCAACCTGAAACTGACTCTGGCTCGCGCGGAAAAAGAGATGGTGCTGAAAACGACGGGCAATAAAAATTTTGCCCCTGCCAAACTGACGTTGAACGTCGGCGCCTTGCCGGATTCGGCGCTCTTCCGGGTGGAGCATCACTATGTCATGCCTGATACGGCAGGCGAAGCGAACCCAAACGGCTACAAACTGACCCACCGCTACTGGACTATCGAGGCCGATTTGCCTGATGGCTTCGATGCTTACGCCAGGGTTTTTTACGACGGCAAGGGCCAACTCGACCAACTCGATACCGAACTTTTCGCCCAAACCAGCCCCAACGAGGACAGCGTTTTGCTCCTGTATCGCCCTGCGCCAGGCTTCCCCTGGACGGAATATTCCAACTATGTGCGGAACAAAATGACCTCTTCGAACGATAAATTCGGCTTTATTCAAATCAATCAGGTGCAGCCGGGGCACTACACAATCGCGAAAGGCGTCTCGACAGTGGCGACAAAAGAACCCGCCCGCGGAAAGCCTTTTGCGACGGCCACGCCTAACCCGGCGGATAGTTTGATCCGCTTAAAAGCGGAAGAGCCGTTTGATAAAGTTTTGATTTTCAATGAAAAAGGTCAGACTTTGAGAGAATGGACCGTGCCGCCCGCCTACGAACTGGAAGTCAAACTGGACAAATATCCGGTGGGACGCTACTGGTTCGTGTTGTTCACGGAGAAGGGAGCGGTGTCGTGTCCGGCTGTAATTGTCCGCTGAGAAATGATAATTTTTCCTACTGGTACGGCCTTTGCAAGCCTGATAGTCAGGATGTTGTTAAAGTTTTTGGCGGAACGAAACGCCGCCGGCTTTTTTCGTCTAATCCCTCGTTTTTGCAATCAAACACACTTTCTATATGAGATTACAGACCCACTTCCGAATGTCATTTTTGGCGGCTTCTTTCTTTGCATTTGCCGCCCCATCCCAGGCACAAGACGCAGTCCAGCCGACGGTACTTTTGTTTGAAAAGAAGCCGGAGGCCAACCCGTCGCCCAACAAAACTGTCACCGCACCAACGCCTAAATCTACCGCAGCCCAAACCCCTAAAACTGCTCCCTCCGCGCCGTCTCCCCATTCTGACTCGGCTGCCATCCGTGCTGTCGCCCAGATGATTTCGGACTCCTTCGGCGCTGAAGTGGCGCTTATTGAAGAGTTCATTTATGAAGCGAAACAACTGGAAAAAGACGAAAAAGTGCCCGCTACGGCTTTCATCGGCATTGCCATTCTCGAATCTACGGGCTTTACCAGTTACCTCTACCAAAATGCCAAAAACCCGTTCGGGATGCGCGCGACTTCGATCTGGAAAGGGCCGACATTCGTCATGTTCCATGAGGGCCGGGATTCAAAATTCCGTAAATACAGTTCGCCGCGCGATGCTGTGCGTGATTTTGCCGTATTTCTGAACAGCCGCAAGTGGTTTCGTGACGCCTTTAAATGCCCGACTACCGATGTCGAATGTTTTATAAAAGGCTTGAGCGCCAACTGGAAAAAACACGAACCCGGCTACGCCAGCGACCCTGAATGGCCGAACAAAGTGCGGCGCGTCATCAAAACCTACAAGTTGGAATCGTTGAAAAATTAATTGGTTGCTGGTTCCTGGTCGTTGGTTTGAAAACAAATAACTGACAACCAGGAACTAAGAACCAACATCTAAACTACCACGTCTGGCTTTGATGCCAGGAAGGCGGGAACGGCGGGTGAGGCGGGTAAGTCTGGTCGTTTTGTTCTCTTTGACGGCGAGCCTCTTCTTCGGCTATCCGTTCGGTTTTCGTTTTTTCAAAAATATCGCGCGGAAGAAAATACTGTTTCTCCATGTTTCGCTCGCCCGCGAATGGATCGTGGCGATGCTCCGCTTCGTCGTCTTCGAGTTCTTCTTTAAACCAAAAAGAGGTAAAAATTCCCATCAAACTGCCCAATAAGTGGCTTTCCCAGGAAATACCTTCCTGATCGGGCAACACTCCCATGAACATTCCGCTGTACAGCAACATCACTACTGCCGCCAAAATGATAGAGCGCAGGCTGCGCCGGAAAATCCCGTTCCAAAAAATGAATGCGACCAATCCATACACGACGCCGCTCGCGCCAATGTGCGACACCGGTCGTGCGAACAGCCACACTGCCAAACCTGTCAGGAAATAAATCATCCAGAATGCCCGCATGGCTACTTTCCGATAAAAATAAAGCGACATGCCAGTCAGCACGAACAGCGGAAAGGTGTTGGAAATCAGGTGGCCCCAGCTGCCGTGAACGAGCGGACCTGTCACGATGCCGCGCAGTCCCCACAATCGCCTCGACATGATGCCATATTCGCCCGGATCAAAACCGGAAAGCGTTTGGTACAGGTGCACCAACCAAATCATCGCGACGGCTACAAGCGGAAAGCGCATGCTTTCGTAAAAATGTCGGCGGGTGATTTCGAGGCTGTCGGATTCGCTTTCGAGGATACTGGACATGAGTCGAATTCGGATTTAATACGCGGCTGTCGTCAGGGATTGGCAAATAAAAACTGTTGCGGCATCAATTTTTGCTGACGGGCAGTGCCGAACTGTAAACTCACACTTGCTCCAAAAGTTGCGCCCAAACCCGAACTCGCATCAATTTTTGGTTGAAATCGCAGGCTGAGGTCGTCGCTCACATCGAAGCTGTGGAGGTGTGCATCTACGTAAGCGTCAGTCACTTGCAACAAATAAACGAGGCCAAGCGTGATGGAGGAAAGTTCGACATAGCGCCGCCACTGGTCGCGATAGCCCTTCATCGAAGTGGCATCAATCTGGTTGTACGGCGGTTCGGTCGGGTTTGTGTTGGGGTCACCGTCCACAAGCCATTTGTAATTGTCGCGCAATTCCCGGTATTGTTTGATGTTGTCAATTTCAAAGTACAAAGCCGTGCCGAGCGCCCCGTACACAATCGGGAGTTTCCACCATTTTTTATTGTAAACCTGGCCTGCTCCGGGTAAAATAAAGCCCAGCAGCGCGGCCCGCCGGGGATTTGGGTAATCTTTTGCAAAAAAACGTTTCAGGAAAAACTGCTTGCGGGAAGCTGCCGAATCTTGTACAACCGCTTTTACCGAATCAGGCAAAATCAGCAAAGTATCGGGCTGTTGCGCATTCGCCGTCCAACTCGCAAAGCATAATATTCCAAAAAATAAAAGCCGAACGTACATATTCATCGCGCAAAGAAACGCCGGATCGGACAAAAACGTTGCGGCGAAAAAGGAAGGAAACTTGTATAAAATGAAGGGCAATTGAAGTTGTGCTGTACTTCAATTGCCCTCAAACACGAAAAACTTACTGCTGCACGTCGCTTATGTTGCGGAGAATTATCTGTTTTCCGTTGAAATCGGAAACGATAGCGGTCAGAGTGACAGCGCTCGCAGGCAACGCAACGCTCGAAAAACCTGCGCCGGACTGGGTGAACATCGCGATATTACCGGTAGCGTCCGTCACCGTGCGGTTTCCGGAAAAAGTAGCGCCGCCAGTGATGGTCACGCCTTTTATCTGCACGAGCGTGCTTTCCCAGGTGTTAAAATTGGCATTGATTTCAGCGACAGTAGCCACGCGCGGTGTTACTGTTTTGCCGGTACCTACCGCGACAGCATTTTCCAAAGGCACGTTGTTGACCTGGCGCAGGCCATTGAATTCGCTGACTTCCTGACCCGAAACATTCACCTCGATTTCGTCGCCCAAATCGTAACAATGCGGCGCCAAAAAGCGAACGACAATACCGCCGGAAGCATCCTGCACATAAAGGTTGCGGTTGTTCAGGTTGTTGTTGAGGCGGTCGGAAATCACGACGCCTTTTATTTTCAAATCAGCTGGCAGTGTCGCGGGAGAGCCGGTGAAATAAGCCCGTATGTCGCTGATATTGGTCAGTACGCCATTGCCGCTGTTGCCGTCGCTACCGCAACGGTCGCCTTGATTGTTGGAGAGGGAGACGTCGGTGAGGTCGCGGATATACAACTGATAATCAGAGCCAAACTTGCTCAACACACCTACAATCGTCCCTTTTCCGAGCGGTGTTTTGTCGGAAGCGAAATTGGCAAAACCACTGCTACGCAGCAGTAATTCGCGGCCATTGCAATCTTCGAGCGTACGGTTAATGCTGGTTTTGGTGACGGCATCAGCGTAGGTTCTGCCTGCATCACAGATGACAAACTGAACAGCGTCAATCTGGACGAGCGTACTCACGAGGTCGTTGCTCAACTGGTTCAGGCCAATCACTTTCGGAGCGGGTGCGTTGCCCAAAAAGCCTTTGACGATTTTCTCGCGCTCTTGCACTTCGGTAATGCCTACATCGGTCGGCACGCCATTTTCCTGTACGGTGCTGCCCGTCAGTTGTGGCAAACCATTGTAGTCGGTGAGAATCAGGTCTTTGCAGCGGATGTAAATTTTCCGGCCAACCGGGTAGCGATTGTACAGGTAGCCGTCGTTGAATTTCACTTCGATGCCGCCCGTCGAATCCTGTATGACGAGGGTTTTGTAAAAATTGCCGGAACGGTCGTCCATGACAACTACGCCGCCAATGACCAAATCTTCCGTGACTTTGTCGTAAGTGCCGGAGCCGACATGCAGTTTTTTCAAATCGCGGATAGTCGTGTTGGTCGGAATGTCCTGACCGTCGCCGCCTGTGGGAGGCTCGTCGAAATCGGTTTTTACGCAGGCGACAAAAATGGAGGTCAGAAGGAGGGTGATGAAAAGTGGATTCGCGAAGTTTTTATTTTTCAGAAAAAACATGGCGTTTTTATTTTTTTAATTGAAAATCAAGGAGTTGGTTGGAATTACATTCGGAGAGCCAATGAAATAAAGTAGTTCAGCCCCGGCGCATATTGCACCTCGGAAGTGTACAACTGTTCGTTGTCGAACTCTCGTCCGAACAGGTTGAGATAGGCTTCCCGGCCTGATACAATGATGTTTTCGTTGTTCAAAATATTGTTGATACCCACGTTGAGGTAAACAAAGTAGTTGCCAAATTTCCAGGATTTACCACCGAAAAAGTCGAGCGTGTATTGCGCGGGCGCTTTTTCCTGCCGGACGATGGTGTTCCAAATGGGCGAGCCGGGTTCGAGTCCCAACACTGATTCGGCACGGCGGCGCGTCGCATCAAACTGGTACCAAAAATCATCGGTCCAGTTGAAGGTCAAGGAAGCAAACCAAAAACGTTTGCCTTCATATTTTACGCTTACAGAAGCGGCCGTTTGTGGCGTACGCGGCACGAGAAAATTATCCTGGTAAGCCGTCACGCTGTCGAAGTTGACTACCCCAGTATTGTCGGAGGCGAAATACATGATGGGGCGCGAGGTGTAGCGGTAGTAGCCAAGATTGGCTGCGGCACTCAAGGTCAAAAACGAATAAGGCTTGTATTCGGCCGCTGCCTCGATACCGGTGTGACGGCGGTCAACGCCCGTGCGGACAAGGTTGGCGAACTCGCCCACAATCGGGTTGTAGTAAATGTTATATTCCACCTCGTTTTTGAAATCAGTCAGGTAGCCGGTCAGGCGCGCTCTGAGTCGCGGAGCACGCAACATATAACCGCCTTCGACGCTCTGCACCGTGTATGGGTCCACGCCCGGCACGGTCGCGTTGCGGTTGCGCGGCGAGAGGAAAATATCACGAAACTGCGGCGCTTTGGTGCCAATGAAACCGTTGGCGTACAAATAGTTGCGCCCGTCGAGTTTATACGTTGTTCCACCTTTCAGGCCGTACGTGTAAAAAGATTGGGTTTCCGAATCGCCCAGTGAATTATCCGCGAAACGTCCGTTTTGCATTTTGCCGGTACGCCAGAAAGAGTTGACGCCGAGTTCGCCGCCGAGAAAAAAAGAGAATTTTTTCAGGTCAGCCTGGAATTGCAGCCACGAACCGCCCTGCCGGATGTTTTCATCGTAGTTGTAACCGAAAATCTCGCCTTCCCGCACCACGTTGTTGGGATTTAGCAAGTCATTTTGCTCTTTATCCAACTGGCCGGGAAAATCTTGTTCAGCAAAACGGTTTATGTCGAGCCAATAATCGCCGCCGAGCAAATCTTCCACCACTTTGAAATTCTGACCTGTGTACCAACGATAGTTGACGCCGGCCTGGAGCCTGGAGCGGTCGGTCAGTTGCTGATTGAGGAAAATATTGAAGCCCAGTTCTTTGCTGTCGGCGCGCTGATTTTCAACAATATATTGCGAACGGTTGCCTGTCACAGTATTTCCGGCAATGCCGTCGGCATTGTTCACGGTCTGTGCATTCCGGCGATTTTCTTCATAAAAACGATGCCAGTCGAGTTGGCGAAGGCTTTCGTTGTTGCGCAGCGAATCGGCCCACTGTGCCGACAAAACCGGGTCTGCAATGACGGAAGGCAGGCGGCGGTTGTAGTCGGGAGCCGGGTTGTAGGCGTCGAACCATTCGAGGCGGGTATCGCCGCGTTCGCCAGCCTGACCGTACACAGCGGCTGTGACGGAAGTGCCGGGCAGCGGGTTCCAGTCGTAGCGGATGATACCGATTGGCTGGTGGCTGTATCCGACAGCAGCGTTGCGTTTTTCGCCATTTTGGTAGCCCCAGTTGGGGTTATACCGGTTTGTCCCGGCCAGTTCGAACATTTCAGGAAAAGAATCGCCCTGTTTGCCACGTTTGCTTGGAGCGCCCAAAAACGTCACATTCAGGTTGTGTTTTTGCCCAAATTTTTTGTCGACAGACAAAAAGTAGGAATAGCCGTCGAAGAATGTGCCGTCGAAATACCCTTCCTGCGCCCAACGACGGCTACCCGAAACGGTAAAAGCCCAGCCACCGGGAATAAGCCCGGTGGAGGCGGTGAGCATCACCCGGTTGTTGTAGATCCGGTTGCTGACAGCGTAACTGGCGCGAATCTGCTTGCGCTGAATCGAAGCGCGTGTGTCGAGCATCGTCGCGCCGCCAATTTCAGCGAAAGCGAAATTGGCGGGAGCCAGGCCGATACTGGTTTCGCGGTTGCGGAGCACATCGTTGAGGCCACCGATTTCGCCAAAAACAGTAAAGCCAGTTTCCGGGTCGTTGATATTCACGCCGTTGAGATAAAGCGGGAAAAATTCCGAGTCATAACCGCGTTCACGGAATCGGAAAGGACTCCAGCCGAAACCTGCCACCGTCTGAAAAACATCGCGGGAGGCTGTCAGCAGGTTGGCGATTTCTCCGGCGCCTTCCGTTTGTAATTCAGCCTCTTCGAGTGTGATTGTCGGAATATCGGTGGGGAAATTGTTGATTTCCGGCAAACGACGCATCACGACCTGAATCGGGCTGATAAAATCTTTCGGAGCAACTTCCAACGTGACAGGTTCGTAACCTTCATGCGTCACACTCAAAGTCAGGGAAGTGGAAGGCTCCACGTCGGGTAAAATAAAGAAACCGTCGCTTTTCGTAGCTGCCACCCTGCCAGTACCGCTGATAATGACCGCTGCATCGGAAAGAGGTTTTTCGGTTTCGGCGTCCAAGACTGTGCCGCGCAAGGTCACTGTTTGGGCGCTCATTGCCTGCGCCAACAAAAGCACGAGGCAGGGCAAGAGGATTTTTTGAATCATTCAGTAAAATTATTGTTGAAAACCTGGTTGTTACGATTCAGGGACGGGCGGGTGAACGAGGGTTTGGAAAAAGCGCCCAAAGGTAGGAAAAGCCCGTATGCGGCAAGTGTCCCCGTAAATTAAATTATTGCTAATCGCTCGTTCGTTACTTGTGAATTGGTTTTCCTTTGTGGGGAAAAATTGGCTGATTATGAACTTTTTATTTTCCCGGAAAATCGGGTTTTTTTCACTTGTCTTCTTTTGCCCCGCCTTTCTTTTTTCTCAAAAAGAGGTAAAGCCCAACGAATATAAAGTCGCTTCGATTGGCTTCTATAACCTTGAAAACCTGTTCGATACGATTGATTCGCCCACTACGAACGACGCCGATTTCCTCCCGGGCGGACGCCTTTTGTGGAACACGGAAAAATACATTTCGAAGCAAAAAAACATGGCGAAAGTGGTGAGCCAACTCGCTACCGAACTCTCACCTGATGGCCTGGCATTGCTTGGCGTAGCTGAAATCGAGAACAAAAAAGTGCTCGAAGACCTTGTAGCCCAACCCGAATTGAAGAGCCGCAATTACAAAATTGTCCACTTCGACTCACCCGACGAACGCGGCATAGATGTCGGCCTTTTGTACCAGCCTAAATATTTTACCCTGCTCGGCGCCCGCTCCGTCCCCGTGCCGTTGAGAGATCCCAAAACGGACTCGCTCGACTTTACCCGCGACATTTTATATGCGGTTGGCAACTTAGAAGGTGATAAAATCCACGTTATGGTCGGCCACTGGCCTTCGCGGCGCGGCGGAGAATCGGGCTCCGAATGGGCACGAAAATCTGCCGCGGGAGTGTGTCGCGGCCTTGCTGACAGCATCCTGTCCGCTGATGCGAACGCCAAAATTGTCATCATGGGCGACTTGAACGACGACCCGCCAAACAAGAGCGTGGCACAAGTGCTCAATGCGAAAGGTTCGACGGAAAACCTGAAAGATGGCGAGTTGTACAATACCATGTACGACCATTTTAAAAATGGCGACGGCACGCTGGCATACCGGGATTCCTGGAATTTATTCGACCAGATTATTGTCTCTCAAGGACTTGTGTCCAAAAAATTGGGCGGGTGGCAACTCTACAAATCGAAGGTTTTTCGGCAGCCCTGGCTTCTCCAGACCGAAGGCGCGTTTCGCGGCTACCCCTTCCGCACCTACGTCGGCGACATTTTTATCAACGGCTACAGCGATCACTTGCCAGTTTATATCTTTTTGCTGAAGAAAAAGTAACGTCAACTTTCAGTTGGCTTTATTTGCGATAAAGCCGCACCCGAAAGGTCCCGCTGTCAATCGCCGCCATTGGTCCGGCGCCGCTCAGGAGCAAACCGGAGAATGTTCCGGTGATGGTATCATTCTGAAAATCAAGGATTTCAATCGTGATGTCATTGCTCACGTCGTTGGAAACGCCTGTGTAGTTGAGCGTGTCGTTGGGGCTGAACTCTACCCCACCCCAGCCGAAATCTTTGAGTTGCAACACCGCATAGGCAGGCGTAAAAGGATATTCTTCCACCTCTTCGTCGAATTCAAAACCCAGCGCTATGCCGATGGTTGGTCGCACGGGATTGTCCTGCCGGACGATTTCGACATAGTGCCGTTCGGCATCGAACCAGTTGCTGAGCGTGTCCAATTTCTTGTCGCTGAATCTGCCACGCGGCAAAAAATTGGATTTGCCGTTGCGCATCGGGTGAGTCAAGAGCATTTTTCTTTCTTTGAAATGGAAATAAATGCCGTTGGGAGAGTCTGTCGGCGGCGCACCGGCAGCCAAGAGGAGGCAAACGAAAAAAACAAAAAGCGGCGAGCGCATTGGCAAAGATATGTCACGCAAAGCCGCAAAGAACGCCAAGCGTAGCGTACACTTTGCGGTTTTTGCGGCTTTGCGTGACCTTACAACTTGGCAAGACTTTCTTCCAAAATTTTTATCCGCGCCAGGCCGTCGGAGAGTTTTTTTCGCTCATTTTCAACAACTTGCGCCGGCGCGCCGCTGACGAAACGCTCGTTGGAAAGTTTCGCTTCCACCGATTTGACAAACCCTTTTTGGTGTTCCAGTTCGGCTGTCAACTTCTGCCGCTCAGCCTCTGTGTCAATCGTTTGGTTCAGCACGACGTAGTATTTTTCTGTGCCGGAAATGAAAGACTTGGCGTTGGCAGGTTCGTTTTCAGTCAAAGTCAGTTCGCTCAACACAGCGAGTTTCTCCACCATTTCCTGCAAACCCGTTTGGGCAAAAAGCGCCTTTGCCGAATCGCTCGACGCGGCAAACACGGCGAGCGGGTCGCGGGGTTTTACCTGATTTTGATTGCGCACGTCGCGGATTTTAGAAATGATGTCTTTGGCCGTTTCTACTTTCTGAATCAAGGCGTTGTCAAATTTTTCCGCTTTCGGATAAGCCTGTTTCATGCAGTCATTGCCTTCCGCACGGTCGCGCAATTGATGCCAAAGTTCCTCTGTGATAAAAGGCATGAAGGGGTGCAGCGCCACCATCATGTCGGAAAAAATATCGAGCGTGGCTTCGTAAGTTTCCCTGTCAATCGGCTGCTCGAAACCCGGTTTTATCATTTCGAGATACCACGAGCAGAAGTCGTCCCAGATGAAACCGTAGAGACCAAGCAGGGCCTCGCTCAGGCGAAATTGCTGAAAATTGCTTTCCACATCTGCCAAAACGGCGTTGAATTTCTCACGAAGCCAACGGGTTGCCAAAGCATTTTTTCTGGCAATTTCCTCGTTTTCTGCGTTTTCGGCAATTTTCCAACCCTTCACGAGGCGCAGCGCGTTCCAGAGTTTGTTGCAAAAATTCCGACCGTTTTCGCAGAGTTTTTCATCAAACAAAATATCGCCGCCCGCCGCCGCGCTCGACATGAGGCCGTAGCGAACGCCGTCGGCGCCAAAATCTTCGAGCAATTTCATCGCGTCAGGCGAATTACCGAGCGACTTCGACATTTTGCGGCGCAGTTTGTCGCGCACCATCCCGGTAAAATAGACCGACTCGAACGGCCGCTGACCTTTGTACTCGTAGCCCGCCATAATCATACGCGCCACCCAGAAAAAGATAATATCCCAACCCGTGACGAGCACGTTGGTGGGGTAATAATATTTGATTTCGCCGTCGGGTTTTTCAAAACCGTCGAACACCGAAATCGGCCAAAGCCACGAAGAAGCCCAGGTGTCCAGAACATCTTCGTCCTGACGTAAGTCGTTCGTTGTTAGCTGATTGTTGCCAGTTTTTTGCTTGGCAATTTCGAGTGCTTCGGCTTCCGACTCTGCCACGAAGACCTGCGTTTCCTTGCTCAAACCCTCCGATTTCAGGTACCAGGCCGGGATGCGCTGCCCCCACCAAAGTTGCCGCGAAATGCACCAGTCGCGGAGATTTTCCATCCAATTCCGGTAGAGGTTTTGAAAACTCGGAGGATAAAATTTCACCTCTTCGTCCAAAACGGCTTTCAAGGCTGGTTCGCCGAGTTCGCTCATTTTCACGAACCACTGAAGCGAAAGTTTCGGCTCGACGACCGAGTTGGTGCGCTCTGAGCGGCCGATGTTGGTGCGGTAATCTTCGATTTTTACCAAGTTGCCGCTTTCTTCCAAAGCGGGTTTCATGGCTTTGCGCGCCTCGAAACGGTCGAGACCGACGATGGGTTGGTAGGCGCAGGCTTCGTTGATTTTGCCGTCGTCCGCAATCGTGTCTATGACTTCAAGGTTGTGGCGCTGGCCGACTTCGTAGTCGTTCGGGTCGTGGGCGGGCGTGATTTTCAGCGCGCCCGTGCCGAACTCGATGTCCACATAATCGTCGGCGATGACGGGAATGGCGCGCTCGATGATCGGTATCAAAACCTTTTTCCCGACCAGATTTTTGTAGCGCGGGTCTTTGGGATTGACGGCGATGGCTACGTCGGCAAAAATGGTTTCAGGACGCTGGGTGGCAATCGTAATTCCCTCGCTGTCAGAGCCTTCGAGCAAATATTTGATGTGAAAAAGTTGCGCGTTTTCCTCGTTGTAAAGGACTTCTTCGTTGGAGAGAACCGTTTTTGCCTCAGGGTCCCAGTTCACCATGCGGAGGCCGCGATAGAGTTTTCCTTTATTAAAAAGGTCAACAAAAACACGAATCACGTCGCGGTAGTAGCCGGGGTCCATCGTGAACGCTGTGCGTTCCCAGTCGCAGGAAGCGCCGAGTTTGCGGAGTTGCTGGAGGATGATGCCGCCGTATTTTTCTTTCCACTGGTAGGCGTAATCCATGAACTGCTCGCGCGTGATGTCGGCTTTGCGGAGTTTTTTCTCCTCGCGGAGCCAGCGTACGACTTTCGCTTCGGTGGCGATGCTGGCGTGGTCGGTTCCCGGTACCCAACAGGCGTTTTTGCCGTCGAGGCGGGCTTTCCGAATCAAAATATCCTGAATCGTATTGTTGAGCATGTGCCCCATGTGGAGCACGCCGGTCACGTTGGGCGGCGGGATGACGATGGTGAACGGCTCTCGGTCGTCGGGCAGGGAGCGAAAATAGCCCCGGCGTTCCCAGTGAGCGTACCAGCGTTCTTCGATATCGGCGGGGGTGTAGCGGGTGGAAAGTTCCATGTTCAGTAGCAGTTGGCAGTAGCAGTAATTTCGCAACCACCCAATTATGTTTTGAAGTTCCGACTTGTTAGGGTGTTATTCAGGTGAAAAATTTGGCCTGAAGCGGCGCAAAGGTAAAACGGGCGTTTGTAAAAAACAGGAAAGGACGAAAATGAGGGTGGGTAAATTATTTTTCCCGAAAACGCCGTTTATTGGTTGTCAATCAAATACGAGAAAACGATGTCGAAATTTCCCCTGCTTTGCTTCTGCCTGTTGGGCCCTTCTTTTCTTTTTGCGCAGTATGACGACCTTTTGAAAAACCCCGATATCAGTTGGGTGGCGGAATACACGGCGGATTTTTCGCTCGACCCTTCGGTTCCGGAAGTGTTTAATTTCCTCAATTTCAGCAATGACTTGAACGTAGCACAGTTCAGCGACATGCCGGGGGCGAGCGGCTTGTTTGAAAATTCACAGAACTATGGCAGGTATTTCAGTCAAAAAATCATGGCTGATATTCAGGGAGGCAAGTATCTTTTTTTTGAAGACGATTTGCTCGAAGTCCCGATTCCGGCAGAAAAGATAAAAGAACGGGCGCTTGCCGCTGATACCGTAGTGACGTTTGACCCGGAAACTTATGAAGAAAACATACGGATTCTAAGCGAATTTGACTGGCGCTTGATGTCGGGTTTTCGTGTGCGGCAAGTGTTTTACTACAATAAAACAGACAAAATTTATGGTTCGCGCGTACTCGCTCTCGCACCTTTGGTGTTTCCCAAAGACTGGGAAGAGACTATGGCCAATGAGGTAAAACCCTTGCTTTGGATAAAAATTGACTTGCCCAAAAGCACTGAAAAAATCACCTCCAGAGATGTAGTTTATGCTTTTGAAACAAAGATGCGCGGCAACGCTCCCCGCTTCAGCGATTTTGTCCTGAAAAAAGGCCGAATGGACTTTTCCTCATTGATTACCAATGAAGTAGCGAGGCCTTCGCATGTGATTCTGGATGGAAATTTCGCGCCAATTGCGCCTGAAAATCTCCAACAACTCGTTCTCTATATCGATACCGTCACGACTTTCAACCCGGAGACATACGCTGAAAGAACCGAGATTGTCCAACACAACGCCATCAAGGATGTGGAGCGCATCAGCTTCGTGCAGCAATGGTTTTTCGACGACCGCAAGCGGATATTTTTCAATCGCGTGACCGCTGTCACTCCGCTGGTCGCGGTGAAAGATGAAGAAGGAAATTTCCTGTACAGCAAGGTGCTGTTTTATATGTTGAACAAGTAATTTTGAGGCAATGGATGCCAAAAGCCTGCTGAACACAACGCGGTTTATGCTGTTACCCGGCTTTCGTTTGTCTGATTTTTCAACATCAAACTTTTAACAACTCCTGCTATGCGCATCCTTATCCTCTCCGCTTTGCTGCTCGTGTTGGGCAGTTTTTACATCCTCGAAAACCGCAATGACAACCCGATGGCCATGTGCCACGACCCCAACAACGCCCTCGATGCTTTCGCGGCATTCGCCAATGATAAAGCCTTCCGCGATGCCCACCCGTCGCCCCTGCCAACCGAACTCGTCCATGCCGGCACGATGGTTGAATTTCCGGTAGAAGGCGGCCCGAATGGCAAGGCGTTTTTGGTGAAATCGCACGCCAAAACCGACAAGTATCTTATCATTTTCCAGGAATGGTGGGGTCTGAACGAGTACGTGAAAAACGAAGCTTCCAAGTGGAGTCACGAACTGAATATCAACGTTTTAGCCCTTGATATGTACGATGGCAAAGTCGCCACAACTGCCGAAGAAGCCGGAAAACTCATGCAAGGCGCCGATGCAAAACGCCTCTCGGCCATCGTGCTGGGCGCTGCAAAATATGCCGGTGACAAGGCCGATTTTCGCACACTCGGCTGGTGCTTCGGTGGCGGCTGGTCGTTGCAAGGCACGCTGCTTTTGAAGGATAAAGTGAAAGCCTGCGTCATGTACTACGGCATGCCGGAAAAAGACGTGGAAAAACTCAAAACACTCTCGACCGATGTACTTTTTATCCACGCCTCTCAGGACAAATGGATCACGGACGAGGTCGTGTCGGAGTTTGAAAAAAATATGAAATCCGCCGGCAAAACGTTGACTGTTCAGCGTTATGATGCCGACCACGCATTCGCCAATCCCAGCAGTCCGCGCTACAACGAGCAGTCTGCGAAAGATTCGCGCGCTGTCGTGAAGGCCTATTTGCAGAATAAATAAGGTTTTATGGCTGTATGGTTGTATGATTTTTTCATACGACCATACTGCCTCTGGCCATATAAAACCCTTTTAATTATGTCAACGCAACAATCGGACGAGCCCTCCAACGAAGGCGGCAATTCCATTTTTGGCAAACAAATCGTACTGGTGGCGCTCATTTGCGTCGCTGCGGCACTGTTGTACAACGTGCTCTTCAACGACGGGCTTGGCAACTTGTTCCAGGACCCCAAAGCGGTGCAACTCACCTACGTCCCCGCTGATTTTCAACCCAACATGGACGAGGAAAAAACCCTCCGCATTCTCGCCAATCCGGAATTATACAAGAAAGAATTCAGCGACATGGTGTACAACTTCAATGTCGCGCTGCTCTTCCATGTCGCCAACCGCATGGCACTCCACGACAGTCTGAAACGCCGGCTTGAACCCGAATACCGAAAACATCACGATTATCTTAAAACACTGTATTACAATGACTTTGTCGCGTTGAAAGACACAACGGCAGGCATGTACGAGATCTGGTACAAGGACAATACCAACCAGGCTGTTCAGGTTTTTAATGAAGTTGCCGGGAAATACACCTGTTTTTTTGTGACTCAAATCATGGCCACACTCATCAAAGCCGATGGCGGAAAACTCATGGCCAAAGGAAAAAATGTAGAAACGCCCTGTGGCATCGCTATCAGCGAAGGTTTGCATCCGATGATGAGCCGGCTGCAAAAACGCGCTGAAATTGTTGACTTCAGCGCCTCGCGGGGCCTGCTCAAAGACCGGGTGAGACAGGGCATCGCCGAACTCGCCACTTACGAACTCAGAAGCCGCATGGGCATTGACAAAACCCTGCAATACAAACTGTTAGGCTTTTCTATTTCTGAAACGGATATTCGGGTCGAAGCCATCAGCGTTGTCAAGGCAGGTTTCAAACTCGACCAGTATTTCGACGTGACGTTCAGCCCAACCAAGGGCATTATTTATGTAAAACTGCCACCTCCGACTATTCTCTCGCACGAAGTGTACCCCCGTGTTGACAAACTCGACGTGGGTTTTTTGGCCGGCATCAACGAGCAGGACATGAACGAACGTTTCAACGAACTGCGCCGCGAATTCCGCCGCGATGCTATCGAAAATGAAAAAGTGCTGGACAAAGCAAAGATGCGCGCCGACTCGGTAATGCAACTCATGCTCGGCCCGGTGGTAAAGTCCATTAACCGGAAATATAAACTCCAGGTGCGCTTCGAAAATGTCGGCGAAATGATGACTGAAGAAGAATGGCGTCGCCGCGGCGAAACCGGCACTCCCCCACCCCAGGCGCCTGCCGACGCGCCCAAACCGCGAGAAAAGGAAAAGGTGCTGGCGCAATAAACTTTACGACAAATACTTCCCCACAATCGGCATCCGCCTGCCCATACCGAAACCTTTTTTGCTCACGCGCAACACCGGCGCGGCTTGTTCGCGTTTGAACTCGTTGATATTCACCATTTTAAGCACACGTTTCACCAACGCTTCCTCGAAACCCAGTTCTACGAGTTCGCGTGGCCCCTGCCTGCATTCGATATATTGGTACAAAAGCGGGTCGAGTACTTCATAGGGTGGCAGGCTGTCGGTGTCTTTCTGCCCGGGGCGCAGTTCGGCGCTGGGAGGTTTGGAAATTGTATTCTGCGGCACCACTTCCCCGTCTTTGTTGATGTATTTTACCAACTCGTAAATTTCCGTTTTGTAAACATCACCCAGGACGGACAACCCGCCGCACATATCGCCGTAAAGCGTGCCGTAGCCGACAGCCATCTCGCTTTTGTTCGTCGTATTCAGCAGGATATGGCCGAATTTGTTGCTCATCGCCATCAACAGGATACCCCGGACACGTGCCTGGATATTTTCCTCCGTCACATTGAATGGCAAACCTTCAAAATAGGGTTTTAAAGTCGCTTCGAATTGCTCGTACATGGGTTTTATCGCGACAATATCGTATTGAATACCAAGATTTTCTGCCAATTGCCGGGCGTCGTCCACCGAGTGGTCGCTGCTGAATTGGCTGGGCATCAGGAGGACGCGCACATTCTCTTTCCCCAAAGCCCGCACAGCCAAAACCGCCGTCACAGCCGAGTCAATGCCACCTGAAAGGCCGAGAATGGCTTTTTTAAAATTCAATTTTTGAAAATAATCTCGAATGCCTACCACGAGGGCGTCGTGGACGAGCCGGATTTTGTCTTTGGGTTGTTCATCCGAACGTTCGCCCCGCACGACTTCATCCAAATCGTATATTTTCAAAGCTTCTTCAAAATACGGCATTTCATCAAAAATCCGCCCACCCTCGGCAGCTGACATCACGATGCTGCCGCCATCGAAAATAATATCGGTTTGAGCGCCGACGTGGTTGACGTAAAACATCGGGATTTTGTAGCGCTCTACGTTGGCGCGCACGGTGTGGATACGCAATGCCGCATGGCTGTAATCGAACGGTGACGCAGAAATATTGATGATAAAATCCGGCCTTTCGGCCATCATTTCATCGAGCGGGCAAATGGTGTAAAGCGGGTTTTCATTGCCGACGTTCCAGATGTCCTCGCAAACGGACAAGGCTATTTTTTTGCCTTTAAACTCGACGGTGTGAAACTCTTTCGCCGGCTCGAAGTACCGGTATTCATCAAAAATATCGTAGGTCGGGAGCAATGCTTTGTGTTGAATACCAATAGTTTGTCCGCCGTAGAGAAAATAAGCGGAATTATACAAATCCTTGCCTTCGAGGAAGGGATTGCGCGTAGGAGCGCCTACGACAATGCCGATTCCCCGGCTGGCGTGACGCAGGGCTTTGATGGATTCGTAACTTTTCTGGATAAAATCATCGAACTCCAAAAAGTCGCGCGGCGGGTAGCCACATACAGCCAGTTCGCCGAAACAGATAAGGTCGGCGCCCTGGGTTTTAGCCGATTCTACGGCGGCGAGCATTTTTTGCAGGTTGCCTTCAAAATTGCCAATGTGGTAGTTCAGTTGAGCGAGCGCGATTTTCATAGCGTGCATTGCAGATTGCTTTTTTTGCAAAAATAGAGGTTTGGGTAACGGCGGCAGTCAAAATAAGTTTGGCTTTCGCGGCCTAAAAATTCATGATAAATTCCGTCAGATTGGCCTCTTCGGAAAGTTCCAGTTTTTTCCGCAGGCGATAGCGTTTGTTTTCCACGCCACGCACCGAAATATTGAGCAGCGGGGCGATTTCTTTGGAAGAAAGATTCATTTTCAGGTATGCGGCGAGGCGCAAATCGCCGGGTGTGAGGTCGGGAAAATCGTGCATCAGGCGTTTAAAAAAATCATCGTGTACGCGGTTGAAGGACTCCTCGAAGATTTCCCAGTCGTGGTCGCCTTCGAGGTGTTCGTCAATGAGCCGGATGATTTTTTGCAAGGCACGCGGCTCGTTTTTGGCATCGAGCAAGTCGTCTTTGAGACGTTGCAGCACTTCGTTTTTTCGAATCAGGTTGAGGGCTGCATTGGAGAGTTCGCGGTTCTTGTTTTCAACCTCCAAAATAAGTTTTTCGCGTTCGGCCTCGGCACGTTGCCGGTTAAGTTCGCGTTGTTTTTCCGCCTCCAGGCCACGGCGTTGTTGTTCAAGCCGAAGCCTGTTGAATTTTTCAATCCCCCAAAACAAACTGGTTATCAATAGACTATACAATGCGAAGGCGCCCGCAGAACGGTACCAGGGAGGAGCGATCCGAAATTTGACCTGCGTTTCCCGCCCTCCGGTGTCGGCGCGCAACCGAAATGTGTAAGTGCCGGGCGAGAGATTGGCAAATTCTTTTTCAGGATTGTTTTGCCACGCTGACCACTGCTGCGAATATCCTTCGAGCAGCCAGGAAAACTTTGGTGCGCGTTCGTAAAAAGGCGCTGCAAATCGAAATCGAAGATTGTTTTCCCGCCAATCAAATTCGAGATTATCGGCGCCGGGCGCAAGGTTGCGAAAATCCGTTTCGATCTGCCTGACGACCGCCCCGGCATTATCGAGCGTCGCTGCTTTTCCTAAAAAACGCTTATCGAGAATTGCGAAGCCATTTTCCAAACAAAAAAGGTAGTGCGAAGGCGCCAGCGGGATTATATTTTCAAAATATGGCACGGGCTCGAGGGGGAAATAGTGCGATTGTTCACCCGATAAAAGGTAAATGCCGCTACTGTCAACGCCAAAAAACTCGGATTGGTAGCCTGGCAGCAATTTTCGCCGTGGAAACGCTGCTTCAAGTGGCTGAAAATGAATTCGTTGGTCACGATAAACTATTTCCACGGGTGTGGATGCAGCGTTCAGGATGAGTCGTTTGCCAAGCAAAGCCAGATCGAGGTAAAAATCGGTGGGAAGCCCGTCCTCGCGGGAAAAAGACTTGAACTCAAGCACTTGCGTCATCGCCGAATCCAACTGTAGCCGGAAGAGTCCCTTATTGGGATGGACGCCCCAAAGATGGCCGGTTTCGTCGAATACAATTTTTTTCAATGGCTCGCTGAACCCGCTAACCCTATGGCTGAATTGCCAGCCACGGGCTGCATTTTTCCGAAAGACAATCAGCCCGGTATAAGTGCTTTGCAACAGCAAATTTTCGTGACCGGGAGCAGAGGCCAGGCACCAACCTCCGGTCACGTCCGATATTTTGCGAGCGACGCCGGCCTCGATTAAAAAAGTGCCGCTGTTGTGCCCGCAAATAAGTTGATTTTCAAAATTTTGCAATTGCCATACTTGTCCCTGCGTACCCTCGAGCAGTCTTAGTTTTTCATCGCAAACTACCGATGCAGGACAAGTCTTTCGCATAAAAACGCCCTGATTGGTTCCGATGTAAAGATTTCCCTTGTGCTCCGCAGCGGTGTAAACCGTACCGATACGCCCGGTTTGGTCGGCAAAAATGGTGAGGGGCGAGCGCAGCGCCACGAAATCAACCCCGCGATCGAGCCCCAGCCAGAGATTGCCGTCGCGGTCTTCGTGAAGTGCCAGCACGGTGTTGTTTTGCAGGCCGTTTTCGCGGTGCAGGTGAAAACGCAGTTGTGCCAGCGAGTCGAGAATGTAGGCGCCATTCAAAATAGTGCCGACCGCCCAACCGCCCCCTCGAAGGGCGACGGCTTTGTTGAGTTGATAACGCTGAAATTCGGCGTTCAGCGGGTTGTTCCAAGCCCGGCATTGCCCATTTTTTATTTGAAAAATACCGTGATTTGTCGTGCCCGCCCACACGCCTCCTGTGCCTTCGGGCACCAGAAACTGAACGATTTTATCTTTTAAAATCTCGGTGCCTTCCAGGAAACGAAAAGTGTTGTCGGGCAACAATTCGTACACCCCCCGCCCTATTACAGGAAGCAGGACCCGGCCATTCACCTCCCGCGCAAACATGATGGAACTTGGAGGTTTTAGTACCGTAATATTTTGATAATCAAATTTGTAAATGGTCGAGAAGGACTGAAACAGGACATAGCCCGGCATTGGCAGAATATGCCATATTTCTTCCTTATCCAAATGCTCTGCGCGTACCTGACTGCTCAGAGACGTGTATTTGAAGTGACCGGTAGCATCTGTTTTCCAAAATCCGAATTCGGCGAACCCGCCGCAAAACACTTCACCGTCGCGACCTGTCGCCACTGCCCGGACGGTTTGTTTGCCTGGCATCACGAACTGCCGCCACATCGCTCCGTCAAATTCGAGCAGACAACCATTATTGCCTGTATAAATCCATCCTTGTGAAGCAGACTGAACGAGCGACCAATTTTGATTTTGGGCGCCGTAATCGCCGGGTGTGAAATTGCGAATCGGAGGCACTTCCTGCCCCTCTACGGAGAATACCGGCATCAAAAAAATCACCGGCAACAAGTATTTCAGGCAATTCGGCACATGGCAAAGAAACGTCGTTTGCGCTAATTCGGACACGGTCAGGCCGTTTTCCCAAATTTTTCAATGGCATGCGGATCGTACTTTACGTTGATATTGATCCACATAAGCCTTGAAATACGGAAAATGTAGATAAAATTGACGACCAGAAAAGCGATAAGCAAGCCAAAGGAAGCCATTTGGCTCCATCCCAAAAACCAATGAAAAAATGCAATAAATAACAGACAAAACCACCCCGTCCAAATGTAGGAGATAAACATAGCGCCGTAGTAGTAGCCTGGTTCGGGGAAATAATTGAGGTCACATTTGGGGCAACGTTGCAACATTTCGATGGGTTTGACGAACGACCAACTGCCCGTCTCGAAGGTCTCGCCCTCGTGGCAACGTGGGCATTTCAGATAAAAAATACTGTAGGCTTTGGAGCCTTTTTTGAAAAGCGGCATGAGAAAACGTGGTTAATAAATCGTATTTTTTGTGAACCATGCGCCAAAAGTAACGCGGAAGTACATAATTTTATCCCTGTCACAAAGGTCTCGAGAAACCACGTTCCCGTGTGTGACAAAAATCACAAACTCGTTTGACCGGCGTCATGCCCCAACCTTTTGATAGCCTTCACTTTTGCAGTGCAAATATTTCATTGTTCAAATTAAAATCACTGCGTGATGAAAATCGAGGTATCAAAAGATAAAACCATTGCCCAATTGCAGGAGGAATTCTCGGCGGCATACCCTTATATCAAACTGGTGTTTTTCACCAAGCCCCACAAAGCATACAAAGGAAGTCCTGCCAAATTCTTAGTAAGCGACCGCGATGTCACGCTCGGCAGCCTGGAAAAAAAACCGCATAGCGGGGTACTCTATCTCGAGCCCGAAATGCCGACCTGGCAAGTCGAACGGCTGTTTGAAGAGGAATTTGGGTTGCACGTGCAAGTTTTTCGCAAATCAGGAAATACATGGCTCGAAACGAGCGTGTCCGACGACCTGACGCTTGAAGAGCAAAATATCAAGGGCAAAGCCAGCGAACGGCATAACTTTGAATTTGTGGACCCGATGGACTACCGCGAACAAGATTAACTTTCTGATTTTCAATTTTATACAAAACGATGAAGACCATTCTTGTCCCAACTGATTTTTCCAAATGCGCTGCCAACGCTTTTCGTTATGCGTTGGAAATCGCCGCTCGTACAAGTGCGGAAATCGTAACGCTCCATGTCGTTTTCCCGAACGAAGGTGTGGAAAACAATGTTTACAGCGCTTTTTGGATTGATGAATATTACAAACAGCGGGAGCGTGATTTGCGCAATTGGTCGCGACGCCTGGCGCGCAAAGACGCCTATAAAAATGTGACGATTCGCAGCCAGTGTACGATTGGTTTTCCGGCGGCATCGGTAAGCGACGCTGTGAAAAAAGAGAAAGCCGATATGGTCGTGATGGGGACGACGGGGGCTACCGGTTTGCGCGGGGTTTTCCTGGGAAGTGTCGCATCGAGCGTCATTGCGCGCACGAAAGTGCCGGTGCTGGTAGTGCCACAAAAAGCGTCTTATGCTGAACAAGCAAAAGCCGTTTTTGCTACTGATTTTAAACTGCACCCAAGCGACGCTACGCTGAACGTCCTGCGGGGATTGCCTCAGTTGACGAATGGGATTTTGCATGTTGTGCATGTGACTGACCAACCGGGCGCTACGGATAAATCGCACGAAACGGCTTTGAGCCAAAAAATTGGAAATGTAAAACACGATTTCCACTACCTGCACGACCGCGATATTCCGCAAGCCGTGATGAATTTTGCGGAATCAACCGACGCTAATTTGCTGATAGCCGTAGCGCACGAACACAGCCTGATGCACAAGCTCTTTTTTGACAGTATGACCCGCAAACTCGCGCAGCGAGTCAACATTCCGATGCTGGCGCTGCACGACAAAAGTTGAGACCCGTTTGCAGGAAAAATTTTTGACAGCGCGATTTCATTGCAATTTTCACTTGATTTTTTCAAATGAAAAACGGCCCGACTGTATACAGTTCGAGGCCGTTCTTTTTTAGCCAACAGGTTGAAAATCAGTTCAAATAGACGGGCGAAAAAGCTTGTTCGCCGCGCTGCCGCCAGGGAAATAACCGACGAACCAGAGTCATCAGTGAAAAGTCGCTTTGCGGCAACAATACTTCCACAAAAATCAATTTCATGCAACGGCGTACGCTCGAAACGGCTATAACGAGTGCCTGCCCTTGTCCTTGCCTGATTTTTTCCACCGCGTCGAGGCGCCAGTCATCGGACTGAAGGGATTCGTCGGGCATGGCAGCGACGTGGGCGTCGGCAAAATTATATCCACGAGACATGAGTAGTTTCAAGGTTTCCGAGAGCGATTTGCGATGTTTGTTCTTCATGTGCGTAAAACATGTTTTTGATTACAGGGACTAAACGATTGACAAAAGCGGAACGCGGTTATTTCAGGAAAAATTTTAGTTCCGATTTGCCTTAATTGTCGTCCCGTGACAGAAACTCGTTCAGGCGGATAACATGAGCCGCGTGAAGGGCCGCACTTTTTGCCGGTAAAGTTGAATTAAAAACGAGTTGCCTCGCACAGCGGAAATCAATTTCGAGCGAACGATGAAAGGGATATTCCCTTTAGAAGCAATAAAAATCGAATTCAACTGCCCCTCTTCGTTGGCAAAATTGTACTTGTAGGATTCGTTGCCATCACCAAAATCAAGTACGCTGAGTCCCCGCTGCTTCATCCATTCTCCCAGAAAAATAACCAGCACAAGGCTCGGGCTATGCCTGTTAAATTCCGGATCATGTGTCAGGTTGTGATAGATCAGCGAGTTGCCTTGTACGAGACCGATGATGAACGCGATTCTTTTTCCGTTCGCTTTCAGGGAAAAACGGACCAAAATGCCATCCCGGTGCCACGCCTGCATGCAGTTCAGTAAAAATACGCGACGCTCAGGGTCGCGGTATTTCGAGGGTGTCGGAGTGTCTGACCAACGGACAATGTGAGAGTCGCAGAATTCATTGGTCCAGTTTTCCAGGTCTTTATCGCGGTCGAGCGCTTCGAATTCGACGGTATACTCACGTTGCAGCCGGTTTAGTTTGTAGCGATTGTTGCGCGATTTGCTCAGCCGTTCGTGCAGCGCTTCCGGCGTATCGAATTTGACCATCGGACAAACGGAAGATTTGGTCGAAAGCCAGAATAATCTGCTTGCCCGACCCAACTGGTCAAAAACATCCATGTAAGACTCCCACATGGGCTGATTATTGAGCACGATTAGCCATCTTTCCCGCCGAATTTCAGCCAAAAGGCATTCTAAAAAAAATTTGACTTCGACGTCGCCACAGTCCTTATGGATCACAAAACTGTTATGATCGGTTTTCATATCGCTTAAAAAACCGTAGGCTTTCCCTCTTTTGTGAAAAAGAGCGGCGCCTTTAAGCTCGTCGTCGTCGTTGTAGAACTTGTAAATCGCGACGGGAGTCGGGCTTTTTTCAGCAAAATACTGAAGCACGTTGGGCGACTGGAAGGCGGGCCTGTTGGCGCTGTTCTCCCATAAATGGGCGTATTCCCGCCAGAATGTCGTATCCGGTTTTGAGTAATCAATGTATGCTTTCATTTTTCAGTGCGGGTTTAGATTTCGCACAAATAATGCAGCCAGGGGTATTCAGTTGCAGTATCGAGCGATTGAAAGTCGAGTTCTCCGGCAGTTTTTGCAGGTAGTACGCGGATGTTTTTAAAACCTTGCTCGCGGAGTTGGTCCACTATGACACGCGGTTTCGCGTAGTAGTGGTTCATCCGGAATTGATGCACATCGTCCCTGATGACGGTGTAATCCAGGTTCTTGTATTTGCCTGGCAACCCATTGTGATAAAGCAGGCGGCCCAGACGGTAGAATCGGTAGGCCAGGTACAAAGGATTGTTTTTGTGCCGGATTTTGTACATGCTGGGGATATACTGAATGTTGTGCGAGGAGAAAAACAGGTAGCCACCTTTTTTGCCTACACGTTTCATTTCAGCCAGGGCTCGCAGCCTTTCTTCGTGCGAAATACTGTCAAGGCCATTATAACTGAACATGACAAAATCGAAGTAGCCGGTTTCAAATTCCGGCATTGCACGCACGTCGCCAAGTTGAATCCTGACGTGGTTGCCCAAATGGGCGAAATCCCTCTTGCTGGCTTCTACCATTGACTCGGCGTAGTCCACGCCGACATACTCTTTGGAAATGGGTGCGAAATACTGCGTGGTACGCCCGGTTCCGATACCGATATCGAGCACCCGCCAGTTTTTCCATTGGTCTTTAAACCATTCGATGACAGTTTGTTCCGGACCAAGCAAATCGTTCGCTTTCCGGTAAACATCTACGATATTGTCTAATTGATAAACGTCTCTGTTTGACATGATGAGAGCATTTGGTTTGACTGATATGAAAAAAAAGATTTGAAATCAGTACGTGCATTTGCCATTACGGACTGGTTGCAGAAGTTCACGTGCGGGGGCTGCCCCGTCGCATGAGAAAGACGAAGTCGAGACTTTTCCGAAATTAAACGGCAAATGGACAAAGGGGGATTTAAAATGAAAATGAGCGAAACGAAGCGTCTGACAAGGCTCTGCCAGTACATTCGATACAGCTCCGTTTTTCATTTAAACTTCTGGAGGAGGAGTCTCCAGCTCACGCACAACATCGGAGAGATGACAACAAGTGTGCGATAAGATATTTTTGATGGCAAGCGCATGGAACGTGAGCAGGCGAATAAACGTCACGTTGTTATTTTCATCCTTTTTTTTGATTTCGTCGCTGCCGCTTTCTTCCTTCTGACTTTTACTGCCCGTCTCTTCTTCGCCGTCGTCGCAAAAATCATCGAGGGCAACTTCGTGTTGAGTCACCTTGAAAGCCCCCTTTTCAAATAAATACTGAAAATCTTCCACCACGAGCAGCGTCGAGATGGAGAAAAACAGAATTTGAAGGCAAAAAGTGTTCATAAAACCAAATTTCAAGGAGTAGTGACTGAGCGCCAAATTATTCTTTCGTGGTATTCAAAGGTACGAACCTATTGTTTAAATCCCGGATTATTCAAGGTGTTTTTTCTTAGACAAATACTGTTCCGAAATGCCAAATGCACCTCGAAAGGGTTAAAATTTAATTTTACAAAAAAAGCCCCGGCTCATTTGCCAGGGCTATCTGACTTCCTCTTTTCGATCACAACAGAGGTCACCAAACCTCAATTTCTTTTAACAACAAGAACCGGAAAAAAAAGCCCCGGCTCGTTTGCCGGGGCATACCGTAACTTCCTCTGTTCCGGCTTCCGGGTTATAACAAAACCTCATGCTTTTCAAGAACTGGAGTGTTTTCAAAAGGTAAAAAAGGACATTTGGAGGATAGCGATAAAACACCTTCAGGCACAAAAGTAATACTTTTATCTCCTTTAACAACACTACTCGAAACATGGTTTTCAGCCCTTGCAAAAAAATTTTGCTAATTTTGGCCTAAAATTTTTTACTCCATGCAATTTCAAATCCGAATTCAGCCCAACAGCACCCTCGTACTGCGTGACCCTGAGGACACGCCATTAGGTCGCAACATCATCAGACAAGGGCTTATTTTGATGTACAAACTTGGCTATGAGCAATTTACATTCAAAAAACTCGCTGACGAAATCGGCACTACCGAAGCCAGTATCTACCGTTACTTCGTCAACAAGCACCGACTGCTGCTCTACATCCTCAACTGGTATTGGAATTTTCTCGAGTACCTCGTCGTGTTTTCACTGCAAAACATGACTGACCCGACACAAAAAATTCGCAGAGTCATCGAATTGCTCGTACTCGAATTACCTGATGGCATGGACAATTCGGGTTTTGACAAAAAAGCGCTTTACGAAATCGTCATTGCTGAAAGCAGCAAAGTGTACCTCACCCGCGAAGTAGAACAAATCAATCACGGTCAACTTTTCAAGCCTTACAAAGACCTCTGTGCCCGCATTGCCGAACTCTTCCGGGAATACAACCCGCAATACCCTTATCCGCGATCGCTGGCCAGCACACTCCTCGAAATGGCTCATTATCAGTCTTTTTTCATGGCGCATCTGCCTCGTCTTACGGATTTTTCGGAAGATAAGCGCGTGGAAAACGTTCTGGCGTTTTTAGAAAATCTGGTTTTCGCCGCAATTCGTAAATCCTGAAAGGTCTTCCGCGCAAACACCCGGAAGACGCTCGCGATATGAGAATTTCGATCATTATTCCTGTCCTGAACGAGGCCGAACGCATCGAAGCACAGGTTCGCTATCTTGCGGAAAAAGGCGGCGATGCCGTAGCAGAAATCCTGGTTGTAGATGCACACAGTGAAGATGAGACGGCCAGCCTCGCTGCTGCAGCCGGCGCTCGCGTCCTTCAATCGCCGGTGCGGAGTCGCGCGACACAAATGAACTTGGGCGCGCGCGCCGCACAGACCGATGTGCTTTATTTTGTGCATGCCGACACGGTTCCGCCAGAGTCATATATCGCTGATATACAGGCAACTTTTGAAGCAGGATATGTGATGGGTTGTTTCGCTTACCGCTTCGATAAAGACAATTTTTGGCTGAATATCAACGGGTATTTCAATCGTTACGACTTCCTTTGGTGCCAGGGTGGCGACAAAACATTTTTTATCAAAAAAGAAATTTTTGAAGAACTGGGTGGTTACAACGAGCGATTCGTCATCATGGAAGAATATGATTTTCTGCGACGGGCCATGCCTCGCTACAAACTTTTCACGGTACAAAATTTTGCCATCGCATCGTCCAGAAAATACCTGAAAAATGGTTGGACGCGGGTACAAATCGCCAACATCATCACCTTTAATATGTTCCGCCTGGGCGTTTCACCGGTGCGCATGAAGCAATTCTACAAAATGATGGTGCGCTGAAAAACCTTTTTCCTGCCGCCTGCGTAAATGCACGAAACAAAATTGATTTCCGCATGAAAAAGGGTCTGTTCGTTTTGCTAGCTTCGCTTACCACTCTTGTCGTGTGGTTCACCTGCTCCAACTGCCGCGCCATCCGACGCGACGTGGAATCCCGCCCCGTCACCCACGACCTTTGGGAAGCGTTGCTAAAAAAACACGTCCGCACCGACGGTATGGTGGACTACAAAGGTTTCGTGCGCGACAGCAACGAACTCAACCGCTACCTCCGGGTGCTGGAAAACGCTCACCCGAACGACAAATCCTGGTCGCGCAACGAGCAAATGGCCTACTGGATAAATGCCTACAACGCCTACACGATTCAACTCATCGTGCGCCATTACCCCGTGCCGAGCATCAAAGACATCAAGAAAGGCGTGGCTTTCGTCAACTCGGTGTGGGACCTCAAATTCATTCGTATTCAAGGCTTTACCTACGATTTGAACAATATCGAGCACAACATCCTGCGCCCTGTGTTCAAAGATGCCCGCATCCACGCGGCCATCAATTGCGCTTCCTTTTCCTGCCCGAAACTCTTGCCCGAAGCCTACACCTCCGACAAACTCGACACCCAACTCGACACCGCTATGCGCGGCTTCGTGAACGACCCGCTTCGCAACAGGATTTCGTCAGAAAAAGCCGAGATTTCAGAAATTTTCAAGTGGTTCAAAGGCGACTTCGAGCGCGACGGCTCGCTGCGCGATTTTTTGAATAAATACTCTGCTGTGAAAATCACGGAGAAAACCGACATCAGCCATATTGACTATGACTGGGCGCTGAACGAGGCGAAGTGAGGGTCATTAGGGGGGCATTAAAAAAAATTGATTTTCAAGAAAAAAATGACCCTTAATGACTTTCAATGACTACTAATGCCTCTCACTTCCCCAACAAACTCCCCGCCTCGAACACCTTGTTTTCGCCCCGCTGATAAAGCGCGTAATTGAAGCCGGGATGGATGCCAAACGCTCCATGCCGGCCTTTTTTGTCCAATGCAATGAAGCCGACTTGGGCGTCTTTCACGAGTTCCGAGTATTTTCGGGCGATGCGTTTCACCGCCGTTTCTACTGCTTTTTGTGGGTGTGCGCCGCGCCGCATCTCTTCTACCACAAGAAAACTGCCGAGCGTGCGCAGCACCAATTCGCCCAGACCCGTGGCCGCCGCGCCACCCACTTCGTTGTCCACAAACATCCCCGCGCCGATGATGGGGCTGTCCCCTACCCTGCCGTGCATCTTGTAAGCCAGCCCGCTCGTGGTGCAAGCCCCCGCGATGCGTTGCTGGACATCGAGCGCGACCATGCCGATGGTGTCGTGGCGTTCTACGTTGATGACAGGTTTGTATTTGGATTCGACTTTCCATGCTTCCCAAGCCTTTTTGGCGTTTTCCGTCAGCAGGTTTTCTTTTTTAAAACCTTCACTCAGCGCGAATCGCAACGCACCCTCACCCGTGAGCATGACGTGGGGCGTTTTTTCCATCACCCGCCGCGCTACGCTGATGGGGTGCATGATGTGTTGCAAAAAGCTCACCGAGCCAGCGTTGCCAAACTCGTCCATGATGCAAGCGTCGAGGGTCACGTTGCCATCGCGGTCGGGCAAACCGCCATAGCCGACGCTTGTATCTTCGGGGTCGGCTTCCGGCACACGTGCCCCGGCTTCCACCGCGTCGAGCGCGCGGCCATTTTTAGAAAGCACTTCCCAGGCGGCGGCAGTGGCTTTCACGTTTGGCCCCCATGTGGCAATGACGACGGGCAGCGCGTCTTTCTCCGGTTTTTCAAAAGAAGAAATTGTTTTTGCCCAAAAATCGGCGCTGCCAGCGGCCAGTCCGCCCAAAAAAGTGTTGTGAAGAAATTTGCGACGAGAGTTCATAGGATGGTTGTTAGTTGTTGGTTGTTAGTTGTTGGTTGTCCATTTGCTTTTAATTACGAGAGAATCTGTAAACCCTACGAACTAAGAACCAAGACCCGATAACTAAGAACCAAATCCGTATTTTGGCGGCAAATTACAAGCAATGACAAAATACATCTTATTCGCCCCGCTTTTTTCCCTCGCGGCTTTTTGCGCCATCGCTTGCAACGGGAAAAAATCGCTGCCGGAAGACCCGGCGGTTTGGAACAAAGTCAGCATTGATTTTTCCAAAATTGACGAAAAAGGCCTCGCAGGACCGCCTGACGGGAAGGTGGCCGTGAGTTACGAATTCTGCATCCCCGCCGAAGAAAAATACTGGAGCGAAGTGCAGAAAATTGACAAAACCGCCCAAGCCATGAAAGGCAGTCCGGGTCGCATCGGCTGCGGCAAATCGCAATGGCTCGTGGTTGGCTCCACGCATCAGGAGAATTACCGCCGGGTGATTTACGAACTGGCGCAGCGGAGTTATGTGCAAAAAATTCAGGAGGCATTTTTTGAGTAAAAAACAGGTCACGCAAAGACGCGAAGAACGCAAAGGGAGTCTCCGCTTGGCGTTCCCTGCGTCTTTGCGTGACACCAACTTGCTTCGACATGGAAATTCAAATCGCCGAAACTTTCGTTGATTTTGTTGCTGGCAAAAAGTTATTCCTCGAGTACGCACAAAGTCTCGATTTCAACCTTTGTTTTCAAAATTTTGAACAAGAACTTGCTGATATTCAGACACAATATGGTGCACCGAATGGCTGTCTTTTATTGGTAAAAAATGAACAAGAGGCAGTCGGGTGCGCCGGAGTGCGCCGCTGGCAAGGCGACATCGCCGAACTGAAACGGATGTACCTGAAGCCGCAAACGCGGGGACTTGGCTTAGGCCGAAAACTGCTCGAATCGGCGCTCGAAAATGCCCGCTGGCTCGGCTACCGCAGCATCCGGCTCGATACTTTGCCGAGCATGGCGGCTGCGATTGCGCTCTATCGGGAGTTTGGCTTCACCGACATTTCACCCTATCGCGACAACCCTTTCGAGGGGACGATTTATTTGGAAAAACAACTTTGAAATGTCCGAATCAACACCTGTCACCGTCCGAGTGCAACAATGGGTCGTCGTCGCCTCTGTGCTGTTGTTTGCGCTGAAGGTGTTGGCCTATTGGCTCACCAACTCGGTCGCAGTTTTGACCGATGCTTTGGAGAGCACAGTGAACGTGGTGACGGGTTTTACAGGCTTGTACAGTCTTCGAATCGCCGCCCGTCCCCGCGACGAAAATCACCCTTACGGACACGGAAAAGTTGAACTCATTTCTGCGTCATTTGAGGGGGTTCTGATTTTGATTGCAGGCTTAGTGATTGTCTACGAGTCAGTTATCAATCTTGTTCACGCCCATCCTGTCCGGCAGTTGGATATAGGCATTCTTATTATCAGCAGCACAGCATTAGCCAATTACCTGATTGGAGGCTGGTGCATTCGTATTGGGAAAAAGAATCTTTCATTGGCGCTGGAAGCGAGCGGAAAACATTTGCAGTCGGACACCTGGACGACGGTGGGCATTGTGGCAGGCCTGATTTTACTCCGTTTTACTGGCATCGCGTGGATTGACAGCGCTATCGCGATCATTTTTGCTGTTTTTATCATCGTGGAAGGCTCGAAAATCATCCGCCAGACCATCGCCGGCATTACCGATGAGGCAGATATGGAACTTTTGAAAAGCCTGATAGAGGTGTTGAATCAGAATAAACGAACTGCCTGGATTGACCTGCACAATCTGCGCGCTATCAAGTACGGCTCGGTGTTGCATCTCGATTGCCACCTCACCGTGCCCTGGTATTTGAATGTAAATCAGGCACATGCGGAAGTTGATGCCCTGGATAAACTTATCGCAGAGCGTTTTCCTCATTCATTGGAAATGTTCGTCCACACCGACGGCTGCATACCGCCATCATCTTGCCGTGTCTGTCCCTTGACAGATTGTGAGGTAAGAAAAGCGCCTTTTGAAGGACGCCTGGAGTGGACTTTTGAAAATATTACCCCTAATAAAAAACATGGCGTGCTGTGAAGTGTTACTGCCCCGACGATAATTTTTCACCCTGATTTTTATGCCGAAAAAGAAAAAACCTTCGAATAACGATGCTTTCGTCAACCCGATTGACAAAGACAAGGTCGCCGAAACCCCCGGCTTATTGCCTTACGCGCACACGTCCGGAAGCGCCGTTATTCGTCCGGAAGACAAAGGACGAATTCGCGGCAACGCCATGACGGCCATGTACGACCAGACTGACCGCCAGATAGAGCAACTCCGGCAACAAATGGAAACGCTTGTAAACCAAGCTAAATCGCTTGATAATCGCATGCGCGTGTCGGAAGTGATTTACCAGGCAGATATTCCGTTTCAGCCGGTTATCCACCATATTTATCATCTCTACCAGCGGAAAACGGATGGCACACATGTCATTTCCATGATTGCGCCTTCCGAATGGGGCCGAAAAATGCCCTACGAACACCTTGCTACTGTTCGGCTTCTGGGCGATCACACATGGGAAGTGCTGGAAGGCGGTATATGAACCTGAAAATCCGCCTGACCTGCCTCTGTCACTCATAACTGCTGCCTGACTATGAATCACCTTGCCCACTGCTTTCTTTCCTTCGATAACGAAGATTTGCTCATCGGCAATTTTATCGGCGATTTTGTAAAAGGCAACACATGGAAAAACTACTCCAGGGGGGTACAGCACGGTATCTTTTTGCACCGAACGATTGATGCTTTTACCGACGAACATCCGGCAACCCGGCAAAGCAAAGAACGAATTCGCTCATTTGCAGGGCGTTATGCGGCAGCAGTGACCGATATTCTGTACGACCACCTGCTGGCGATTCACTGGAATAAATATGCCCGCGAGCCATTCGAGGCGTTTGCAGAAAAAACCTATAAACAATTGGAAAGTCGGGTCGGGGAAATGCCCGATGGGTTAAAAGCGCGACTGCCGCAAATGCTGAAAGGGCGATTTTTGCATGGCTACACCCATCGCGAAGGATTGGAGTGGGTGCTCGACAGATTTAGCCGGCGGATGATCGGCGGCATGGATGCAACAGGCCTGATTGAATTCTTTTTTGATGAAATCGAAGACTTTTCATCTGATTTTCATTCGTTTTTCCCCGATTTGGTAAATATCGCCCGGCAACGAAAAGAGGAACTTGCAGCTTCAGATAAACCAGAATGAGATTTTTAAAGCCTTTTCAGCGTTATTTTCTTGATACCTTTGCCCCGATTTTCCACATTCTCAATTTTATAGAAATGACAATCAAATCCATTTCAGTCATTCTGACACTTGCTTTTTTATGGGCAGCATGCGGCAGCGATGCGCCACAACAATCATCCACTCCTTCGGAAGCCTCTCAAGTTACTCCTGACGCTAATACTGCTCTGCCCCAGGAAACAATGCCTTTGGGTTCCGAAACTGCCGGAGCGCCACCGGCTACTCAATCTACTTCACCGACCCCGGCGACTACGGGCGGTGCTGCCAAGATAAATCCCCCACACGGACAGCCGGGACATGTATGCGGTGTTCCTGTTGGTTCGCCGCTGGACGGCTCGGCAGCAACTACCAGCAAATCGGCGCAACCCGCTGCCCAGCCGGCAATTCAGCCGGTCCCGCAGCCATCAACTACTGGCGGTAGCGCGGCTACAGCACCCGGCACTAACCCTCCGCACGGCCAACCAGGGCATGTGTGCGGTACCCCGGTGGGTGCGCCTTTGCCCAAGCAGTAAGTTTGTTTTGAATTTCTTTTTCAATGCAAAACCCGGAAGCGTCAGAAGAGATGCTCCGGGTTTTGTATTGAAAAAGAGGAAGTTAAGTTGCAAATACCGATCAGGAGTTGTCTCTCAAATCTTCGTTCAACTGCCGATAGTTAATTTTTCCGTCATTCTTTTTCAAATGTTCCACAATGGCAATCGCACGACCGATTCGTTTTTCGGGGGCCTTCACGTTGCCGACAATGTACAGTAGTGTGCGAATCTTGCCGGGGGTAAGCGCATGAAACAAATGATTGCCTGTCTCGTCCTGCGCCAGTACTTCGGCCAGTTCTTCAGGCATGGGCAGGCCATATTCGCTCTCGTCTTTGCGGAGGCTGACATCGACTTTAGAGCCAGGTTTCAGGCCAAGTTGGTCGCGTGTTTTTTTGTTGACAGTTATCAAAAACGAACCGTCGCCTTTCGGCAACAGCGCACATTGATATTCTATTTTTTCATTTAGAATGCACAAGACACGCCGGTCGTTTCCATCGCAAAAAATCCGCGCTACCATGTCGGGAACGATAAAGTGAGCCCCCCATAGTTTGTTGTTGGACTCCTCTAAAGTAGATGTAAAAACATGACTTTCAGGAGATTGCATGATGTTGTCAGGTCAAATCGGCATAAATTGCTTCTCGCTCTACCTTGTCGGGAAGCGGGCCGAAATTCGCCAGTTTCAATTCAGCCATACGGCGTCCGGCGACGGCGCATTCAAGCAGATTTTTGCCGTCGAGGCGCGCCGTGAGATAGCCCGACCAAAAAGCGTCGCCCGCGCCGGTCGTATCTTTTACCTCCACCGGGCGGGAAGGCAAAAAGTGTCGTTCGCTGTCGTTGCTCACCCAGCATCCTTCGGAGCCGAGGGTAAAACAAACTTCTTTGGCGCCCATTTTCAGAAAATGGTCTATTACTGCGTCTGGCTTGGGGGATTCGTCCTCGTACAGGCGGTTCCAGTCTACGTCCGAAACTTTTATCAGTGCGCCCAAGCGGCAGAGTTCCGATACAATTCGCTGTGCTTCACGGCGTTCGGGCCAGATTTTTTCGGCATAGTTGGCATCGAGACTAAGTTGGCAGCCGGCGCGTTTGGCCTTTTCGGCAGCCTGAAGCAAAACGTGTTGTGCGGGTTGTTTGCTCAATGCAAAACAGGTCGTGTGCAAAATAGCGATGTCCTCGAAACGACTGAACGGAAACTGCCGGATAGAAAGCATGGTATCGGCGCCCCGATATGGCTGAAAATTGGAGACAGTGGCCGAGCGCGTCACAAGAATCAATGTGGTCGGTTCATCCACTTGCACGACGTTGGTTACGTCCACCCCCAGCCGGGCGACATAGTTGCGAAGCACTGCTCCCATGTCGTCATTGCCGACACTGGCTGCCAGCATTACATTATTGCCGAGTCGCGCCATGTTCATACACAAATTGGCAGGGCTTCCGCCGGGGATGCGCTTGAAAAGCGTGGCTTCGTCGAGGGTTTGTACAAATTCGGCGGTGATAAAATCAACTAACAACTCACCTGTAGAAAGAATATCGATGGGTCTGCGCATAGATTGCAATCACGAATACTGAGGACTCGAAGGGTTGGGGTCGGCTCATTACACAGTTGACATTCAGGCACTTGCCGCTTTTTCCCTTGCGTTTTGTTTTAAATGCGGCGCAATGATACGACGTTTCGGGCTTTGACTGTTGGTAGTGACTTCTGAAAAAAAATCAACAGCCCGGCGCCAAAATCCTTTACATTCTTGTCGTTTCGATGTGGCGGACCAAAGAGCGCTTGGCGATCGGCAACAAGGTCTCTTCCACCGGATAGGTCAGTTTCGTCTCGATAGTGTAAACTGCCGGTGCAGAAAGGCTGCGATTTTGACGCATCAGGTCGGCCTTTATACTCTCGTAAGTATTGGTGAAATTGCGTTCCCAGTCGGTAAGGTACTGCGAACGCAGCGAGCGGAATTTATCACTCGAGTGGGTAAAAATGCTTAGTTTATACTGATACACCCGAATGGAGCGGCAAAATCCGTCGCACAAAAAGAAGTAACCTTCGTCCAGATCCATAGGCAAAATACCCACCGGGGAGATGGAAAGATGATGTTCCACATATTCGTACAAATCCGTACCGCCGGTGATGGTGGCTTTCATACGCTGCGTGGCGTAATAGGTGATTTCCTCGATTTCAGCCATCAACTCGTCATCAGCGATCATTTCTTCGTAAATCAGTTCGAGTTTTTGCAACTGCACCCCTGTCAGCCGTCGGGGAAAACGACTTTGGAGCAGTCGCTTGGTTTGTTTGAACGTCATCAGGTTGTTGAAGTGAAAAATCACATCCGACAGGTCGGGGTAGAGTTTTTTTTCATCAAAATAGGCATTTACCTTTTGCAAATAGGCCAAGAGCGTGTATTTTTTGGATTCAAAGTCAATGTTTCCTTCGATGAACCAGGTTTCTGATAATTCGCTCATAAACTGAAAGATTAGTGAAGAAAAACTTTTCAAAAGTGACGGAACGAAAAGCAAAAATGGCGAAATCGAATCAAACAAGCAAGTTCCGGGTCAAAATTTTCTGGCCAGTTTGATTCGCCCGACAAGTCAAACTGACCGCTAACCTTGTGCCAACCTGACATCAAGAGTGACAGCAAACTGAAATTTTGGCAGAAAAAATCGCATGGCACGAAGTCTGATAAGAGGCGATGTCCGCAGAAAATTTGGTTTTGCGGTTTCTAAAATTGTCTCACCAAAACAAAAATATTTTAAAAGTATGAAACCAATCGCAGACCGTGTGATTATCAAGCCTGCCCCTGCCGAAGATAAAACGAAAGGCGGCATCATCATTCCCGACACTGCAAAAGAAAAACCCCAGCGCGGTGAAGTAGTCGCCGTCGGTCCTGGCAAAGACGGCAACCTGATGACCGTAACCGTGGGCGATATCGTCCTTTACGGCAAATACTCCGGCCAGGAAATCAACTACGAAGGACAGGATTACCTCATCATGCGCGAGGACGACATTCTTGTTATCATCTAAGTTGATAATGGTTGATAAACGTTTATTTATCAACCATATAAGCCTTCATCAACCCTCATCAACCTTGAAAATTCATCACTCATCATTCTAAAATTCATCATTCGGAAATATGTCTGCAAAGCAAATCTCCTTCAATACCGACGCCCGCGAAAAACTCAAAGAAGGCGTTGATGCTCTCGCCAATGCCGTGAAAGTAACCCTGGGCCCGAAAGGCCGCAACGTGGTCATCCAAAAATCCTTCGGCGCCCCGGCTATTACCAAAGACGGTGTCACCGTAGCCAAAGAAGTCGAACTCGAAGACCCGATCGCCAACATGGGCGCTCAAATGGTGAAAGAAGTAGCCAGCAAAACTGCTGATGCAGCAGGCGACGGCACCACCACTGCCACCGTCCTGGCACAGGCCATGGTGACTGCCGGTCTTAAAAATGTAGCTGCCGGCAGCAATCCGATGGATTTGAAACGCGGTATCGACAAAGCCGTGAAAGCCATCGTTGCCAATCTGAAAGAGCAATCGGAGCAAATCGGCGAAGATTTCAACAAAATTCAGCAGGTCGCTGCCATCTCTGCCAATAACGACGAAACCATCGGTTCGCTCATCGCCGACGCCATGAAACGCGTCACCAAAGACGGCGTCATCACCGTCGAAGAAGCCAAAGGTACCGACACCTATGTGGAGGAAGTAATCGGTATGCAATTCGACCGCGGATACCTCAGCCCCTACTTTATCACCGACGCGGAAAAAATGGTAGCAGAGTATGAAAACCCTTACCTGCTCATTACTGACAAGAAAATTTCGAACATGCAGGACCTCGTTCCTATTCTGGAAAAGAGCCTGCAAACAGGTCGCCCCTTGCTCATCATCGCTGAGGATGTTGACAGCCAGGCACTTGGCGTATTGGTCGTCAACCGTCTCCGTGCCGGCCTCAAAGTTGTAGCCGTAAAAGCCCCCGGCTTCGGCGACCGTCGCAAAGCCATGCTGGAAGACATCGCTATCCTCACCGGTGGCACTGTCATCAGCGAAGAGCAAGGCTACAAACTCGAAACCGCAGGTCTTGAACATCTCGGCTCCTGCGCTCGTATCACGGTGGACAAAGACAACACAACCATCGTGGATGGAAAAGGCAAGAGTGAAGATATCAAGGCGCGCGTGAATCAAATCAAACAACAAATTGACGCTACTACGAGCGACTACGACCGTGAAAAACTGCAAGAACGCCTCGCCAAACTGGCAGGTGGTGTGGCCGTGCTCTATGTCGGCGCCGCTACCGAAGTAGAGATGAAAGAGAAGAAAGACCGCGTGGACGACGCACTGCACGCAACCCGCGCTGCCATCGAAGAAGGTATCGTCGCCGGCGGTGGCGTAGCGCTCGTACGCGCTATTGACAGCCTGAAATCGCTCAAAGGCATTAACGATGACGAAAACTACGGTATCGCTATTGTGCGCAAAGCCCTCGAGGCGCCTATCCGCATCATTGCTGAAAATGCAGGTATTGACGGCTCGGTCGTGTTCCACAAAATAGCCGATGAAAAAGGCTCTTTCGGTTACAACGCCCGCACGGACAAATACGAAGACCTGAAAAAATCGGGTATCATTGACCCGACCAAAGTGACGCGTATCGCACTCGAAAACGCCGCTTCCATCGCCGGCCTCGTTTTGACCACCGAATGTGTGATCAACGAAAAACCGGAGAAAAAAGCAGCTGCCGGACACGCACACCCTGGCATGGGCGGTATGGACATGATGTAATTTTGAACTATACGACAAATACATGAGGGCGCTGCCGCAAGGCAGCGCCCTCTTCTTTTATTTTCATTTTCAACGTTTTTTCCTGCACATCCTTTGGTTTACGCCAATCTCCCTATATTTGCGCACTTTTTTCAAAAGGTGTGTCCCCGCACACTGGAAATCAACTTTGGTAAAAACATTTTTTCGCTAATTACTACTTGAAGTATGCAAGGCAAAGGCGTTGTCCGATTCTTCCTCATTGCGCTGACTTTAGTATGTCTGTACCAGTTTTCGCTCACCATTCCGACCAACAACATCGAGAATAAAGCGAAACGTTATGCCGACGACTGTTCCAAAAACCCGAACACCTCCTGGCGCACGTGTTATTCCAGTTACCTGGATTCGCTGTCCAGCGAAACGGTTTTTGAGATTCCTTTTATCAAAAAATTCACTTACACTGACCTGAAAAAGAGTCAGTTAGGCTTGGGACTCGACCTCAAAGGCGGCATGAGTGTGTTGCTGCAAGTCGACCTGAAAGATTTTTTGAAAAGCCTCGCTCAAGGCACGACAGACCCTGCTTTCCAACAGGCTTTGGATAAAGCAACGCAACTGCAAACGACCCAACAGACCGACTACATCACACTCTTCGCTCAGGCATGGAGAGAGGGTAGCGGCGGCAAATCGCTTGCGTCAGTATTTGCACGTAACGAATCGCTGAAAAGCCGCATCAACTTCGAGTCACCCGACGCTGACGTGATCCGCGTGATCCGCGAATTAGCCGACAACACGGTGAACGAAACATACAACCGTCTCAAGCAGCGTATAGATAAATTAGGTGTGGTGCAACCCAATGTCAGCCTCGACGCTGCCCGCGACCTGATTTTGGTGGAACTCCCCGGCATTGACAACCCGCAACGCGCCCGCGAAATGTTGCAGCGTTCGGCAAAACTCGAATTCTGGGAAACCTATCGCCTGACCGACGAGAACCTCCAGCAACGTTTCCTCGATGCCGATTTGAAATTGCGCGCATTGCTCTCCGGCGACACTTCGCTCGCGCAACAGGCCACTACGCGCAAAGACACCTCGTACGTTTATCCGGTTGGAGCCGATGGCAAACCCGATTCTACGAAGCAACCCGAAATGCGCGTGGTGGATGTCCCCGTCACTCCGCAACAAGATTTGCAAAATGGCCCATTGCTCTCGCTGATGAGCCTGGGCTCTAACAGCACCGGCGCTATTTTGGCTTATGCCGATAAAAACAAGATTCCGCTCATTACAAAATACCTGAATCGTCCGGAAATCAAGCAGTTGTTCCCTGCCAGCCTCGAATTCCGTTGGAGCCAGAAACCCGAGGAGGATAAAGGTTTTGAAAGTACGACCGTCGGCAAATACGAATTGTATGGCATCAAAAAAGTAGGCGGCGACGACAAGCCGCGCCTTGATGGCTCAGTGGTAACCAATGCCAGCGAGCAGCCTGATCCTACTTCTGGTGAAGTGACCGTCAGCCTTGCTATGAACAACGAAGGTGCGCGTACCTGGGCTGACATGACTACCCGGGCTGCCAACAGCGGCAATCGCGAAATCGCCATCGTGCTCGATGACGAGGTGGTGAGTGCTCCGCGCGTTATCAACCCCATCACCGGCGGCAACTCTTCTATCACAGGTAATTTTACTGTAGAAGAAGCAAAAGACCTTGCCAACATTCTCCAGGTCGGTAAACTTCCGGCAGGCACACACATCGTGCAAGAAAGTCAGGTAGGCCCTTCGTTGGGCGCGGATAATATCAACAGGTCATTGATTACGATGATTTTGTCAGTCGCTTTGCTGTGCTTTTTCATGTATGCCTATTACCGGAAAGGCGGTATCGTGAGTATCATTGCATTGCTGGCAAACATCTTTTTCATCCTTGGTACGCTTGCTTCCATCGGTACGGTTTTGACTTTGCCGGGTATCGCAGGCATCGTGTTGACGCTTGCTGCTGCAGTGGACGCAAACGTTATTATCTATGAGCGCATCAGGGAAGAACTGCGGGCAGGACTTCCAACAGCGAAAGCCATCAAGGAGGGTTTCCAACACGCGCTTCCTGCCATCATTGACGCGAACGTGACTACTTTGCTCACAGCATTCGTGCTGATGTATTTCGGTCTTGGCCCCATCAAAGGTTTCGGAACGGTTCTTACGGTTGGTATTTTCTCTTCCATGTTCACAGCAGTCTTGATGAGCCGTTATATGACAGAATGGTGGTCGGAACGCACGGAAATGACCTACAGTTTCCCTTGGTCAGCCACCTGGCTCGTGGGTTTTCAATATGACTGGATGGGCAAACGCAAAATCGCCTACGTTTTTTCAGCAATTCTTCTTGCCATCAGTATTGGCGCTATGGCGCTGCGTGGCTTCGAATTGGGTGTTGACTTTAAAGGTGGCTATTCTTTCAACGTTCAATTTGACAAACAAATCGAAATTGAGCAGTTGCGCGAGCCGTTGACACAGGCTTTTGGCGGTAATCCCATTATCAAGTCGGTGAGCACAGGCAACGTTTTGAACATCACGACTGCCTACGGGATTGACGACCAAAGTGGTACTGCCATGGACAATGTCATTGCCAAATTGCACGAAGGGTTGAAAGCAGCAGGTGTGGACAACAGCCTAGAGCAATTAAAAAAGACCGACGGACAAGGCACGCATATCATCTCCTCCAGCCAGGTAACGGCGACTGTTGCTGATGACATCCGCAATTCTTCTTACAAATCTGCCATCTGGGCGCTCGCACTGATATTCCTTTACCTGCTTGTGCGTTTCCGGCGCTGGCAATTCTCGATGGGTGCGGTGCTTTCGCTGGCACACGACGTGATTATCACGCTCGGCTTTTTTGCCTTGCTACACGGTTTTGTGCCATTTTCGCTGGAAATTGACCAAGCCATCATCGCTTGTATCCTGACAGTGGTCGGCTTCTCCGTGAACGATACGGTCATCGTATTCGACCGTATTCGTGAGTTTATCAAACTTTACACGGGCAAACCGAAAGAAGAAGTCTTCAACGCAGCCATCAATACGACATTGAGCCGTACGCTTATTACCTCGGGTACGATCATCGCGGTTGTGTTGCTTTTGTTCATTTTTGGCGGCAGCGCCATCAAGAGTTTCGCATTCGGTATGTTGGTGGGTATGATTTTCGGTACCTACTCTTCCGTGTTCGTCGCTTCGGCACTCGTGGTAGATTTGACAAAAGAAGATATTCTTGAGGGTAAAGCGGTAGTGGCTGCTCCGCCTGTTGAGGAAAAGTCTGCCAAAGCAAAGAAGGCTGTCAAAGCCTGATTTTTATTTTCGATTGGTAATTTTTCAAAACCCTCTCTCGGTCAGGTACTGAGAGAGGGTTTTGTTTTTCATCTTTGAAGCAAATTTTCAAAGTAAAAAACGACTATGATTCGCCATCTTTTTCATTATGAATCAAAACGGCAGCCACTCCTGCCAACGCATCTTTTCTACGGACGACTTATGCGCAACATCTTCGCCGGTCTTGCCATTTTAATGCTGTTTTTGGGTGTGGGAGTCGCTGGGTATCATATCACCTGCGGCTTTGGGTGGCTCGACAGTCTGCTCAATGCCTCAATGATTCTTTCAGGTATGGGGCCGACCAATCCGATTGAGACAGACGCGGGTAAGTGGTTCGCTTCTTTTTATGCGTTGGTCAGCGGCGTCGTTTTTATCACGACCATCGGCATTATCCTGGCGCCGGTGGCGCACCGCGTCTTTCACCGATTTCACCTGGAGGAGGAAGATTTTAGCGGCAAAAGCAAATAGAAAGTGGCTACATTGCCCCAAAAATTAGCCATGTTCAGGAAAATTCTTTTTTTCAGCCTCCTGCTCGCATTCGCAGCATGTTCGACTCAAAAACGAGTCAATAAAATCCTCGCCGACACTCCTATTGTGGACACCCACATTGATTTTCCCTGGCATTTGGTAGAAACCAACAAATGGTACAAACCGGGCTACACGGCCTTTGCGCTCAAAAATCCTGAAGGCGATTTCGATTTCGAGCGGGCAAAAAAAGGCGGGCTTTACGGCGCATTTATGTCCATTTATATTCCGGCGCGTTACCAGAAAGAACCGGGGCGCTCGAAGCAAATCGCTGATTCCCTGATTGATGTGGTCAACGCCATAGCCAAAGCCTACCCCGATAAATTCGCACTGGCTCCTCGTGCCGACGACGTGATACGTCATTTTCAGAAAGGCATTATCGCTCTGCCGATGGGCATGGAAAACGGCTCGCCAATCGAGACTTTAGCCGATGTGGCTTATTTCCACCGGCGCGGTATCCGCTATGTGACGCTGACCCACAGCCGCGACAATCAAATTTGCGACTCTTCCTACGACACTTTGCGTACGCATGGAGGTCTGAGCGAGTATGGCCGGTCGGTCGTGCGTGAGATGAATCGTGTGGGCATCATGGTGGATGTGAGCCATCTTTCGGACGATGCTATTTGGGATGTTCTGGAAGTAGCGACGAAGCCGCTCATTGCTACCCACTCGGCCAGTCGGCATTTTACGCCGGGCATGGAGCGCAATTTGTCCGACACGCTGATTCGCGCAATCGCCAAAACGAATGGGGTCGTGCAGGTTCCGTTCAGCCATTATTTCCTCAGTGCGCACTCACGCGAAGTTTTCCAAAAAATACAAAAAGAGTTAAAAGACAAGGGTTTGGAAGAAGAAACGCCGGAGGGCCGGGCCTTTGTCAAAGCCAAATTGGCCGAAGCGGATATCAGGGTGAAAGACGTAGCCGACCATATTGACCACATTAAAAAACTGGTTGGCATAGATTACATTGGGCTCGGCGGCGACTTCGACGGGGTTGGTTTGGCTTTGCCGCCCGACCTGGCGGACGTGAGTATGTACCCCAATTTGCTCACGGAATTGTTGCGGCGCGGCTATTCCAAAAGCGATATCAAAAAGATTTGCTACCAAAATGTGCTGCGCGTGTGGCGGGCCAATGAGTAAAATTTGAAAAAAAAACGCCTCCGAAACATGATCAAAAACCTGACACGCTATTTCGTTTTCTGTTTAATGACAGGCAGTTTTTTAACTGCTTGTAAAAGTCAAAAATCTTCAAACTTGCTCCCGCAAGAGCGACTTTTGCTGGATTCTCTGAAGTTTGACTTGCCATTGTTTGAAGCACTAAAAAAACTGAATGGCGATACATTGAGCAGACTCCAATCTTACTATTGGGTTGATACTGCGGAATTTGTATTCGATCAGGGTATTCAAATCAAAACTGATTCGGAAACCTCCTACGAACTGGTCGAGCGTTTTTACGAGACATTCAAGTCGAAAGGCTATTTCATATTCCTTGCTGACGAAAATTTTGGCTACGAACCTGACATCGTGGCAGCCATTCGGTCAAATGACCAGTTTGAAATACTGAGAATCAGAGGAACGGGCGCCTGGAACTACGACCACGACACTCAATGGGTCATCGAACTGGCAAAAAACATTCACAGTCGGTATCCATTTGAAATCGTTGCAGCCGATCACGAGTCATTTGAGGCGCGATTTCTCCAGCCACCAGGGGATTGGCTCGATTTTGCAAAAGAACTCTATGAAGTTTGCCCCGATATCGTGACGCAGGGCCCCGGAAGCGTGGAAGGTCTCGCCGATGAAATGAAAAATGCGAACGGTTTTTACCTTTGGTGGGATTAATCAGTTGAAAACCAATCTTTTGAGACGACATGGGAAACAACGACATCCTCGACCAGAACTTCCGCCGTGAACGAACGCCCGAAGAAGAATCCCAATTTCACCTGCTAAAATTGGATGCCGCCAACGTCAAATACCACATCCGGAATGCCCGCGTTGCACTGTTTGTTTTGGCCGCTATGTGGGGTGTTTTTGCCATCGGAGCCCTTTCAGGGAGAGGAGAGACTTTGCTGGACGACAGTTTTTTCTACGCGATGGCGGCGACGAATGGAGTGCTGGCTGTCGCTTTTGCTACTTTAGGCTGGTTCGCCTGGCGAAACCCTGTCGTGATTTTTAGTATCGCTTTGGGGCTGTATGCCTTGCTTGCCATATCCGACATAATCGCCTCTTTTTCAGTACCGGGCCTTTTGGCAAAAGCCCTGATTCTTTTTCTCCTTTTTGAAGGACTGAGAGCCGGGACGAAACTCAAAAGCATCCGGCAACAAGCGCAAACGCTCGGCGCTACGGAGGAAGAAATTTTCGAGTAATTCAAAATTCCATCACAATCACCCGCCACACTTCGCCCGTCGTCGCGTCGGGGTAAATGTGCAACGTCTGAAACCCGACCCGCTCGTGCGCTCGCATGGAACGGGCATTTCGCTCGGCCACTTCCGTCACGGTGAAATCGTAGCGAGGGCGACATACCTCTTTCATTTTCAGATACAAACCGTCGAAAATGCCCATGCCGCGATAGCCTTCGGCGACGCAGATTTGACCCATCACGAACCAGCGCGGGTTGTCTTTCAAAGACTGATTTTTCCAAGACAATCCATTCAGCATCTCGAACATCGGCTCTAAAATCGGCACGTCGGGCGCGAACTCGCGCGGCATCACGAGCGCGTAGCCCACTACCCTATCACCGTCTTTGGCGATGACGGCGGGCGCGACCTCGTTCATGCGCTGCAGCACCGCCGGGTCGTGGCGCACGGTGACGTAACCCTGACTCGCCATCGTCTCGGCAGAAATAGCCGACGGAAGGTTTTTGGCCTGTAAATCAAGAATTTGCAACACTTCTTTGGGGGTGGAGACGGTGGTAAAATGAATTTTGTCAGACATTTTTTCTAGTTTTGTATCAACCCCACCCCTGCCCCTCCCATTGGGGGAGGTGCAGGGGTGGGGTTGACTATTTTATTGACTTTGATTTTTCCAAAACCTCTTCGGAAGTCAGCCCAAACAAAGGCGGAGCAGCGACGCCCAACATGCCGAGATACACGTAAATCTGCCCGCGATGATGGATTTCGTGCTCCGCCAAAGCCCGCAGCCATTTCCAGCAAGTAATCGGTATGCCCGCCGGAGTTTGAATTTTGGCTTGCAAATCTTCCGGCGAGAGTTGCCGGAAAATCTCCACCGATTGCCGGTGCATTTCATCGAAAAACGCCAAAGTCGCCTCGAAACCGTCGGCCAAATCGCGTCCGCAGCCGGGATAAGCGGGCCGACGGCCTTGCACTGTTTCGGCATAAAGCCAGCGTTCAATCGTCGCCAGGTGCCGCACCAAATCGCCGGGCGTGAATTTGCCGGGGCGGTAAGTCCATTCGAGATGTTCCGGCGGAATCAACAGCACGACGCGGCGCGTTCGTTCCCGCAAGCGTTCGTAGTAGCCGAGAAAAGATTCGATGTTTTTGATTTCCATTGACAAAATTTTAATTTTCAAAAATAAGATTTCTCTTTCAATTTCCACTTTTCAGAAAACTCCTACTTTCGGCGCGATAAAAATCCCAATCGCCAATCACCAATCTAACTAATCACCAAATCATGACGCTTGGCATTTTGAAAGAAGGCGACGGAGAGCAGCGCGTGGCCGTCACGCCCGACGCGGTTCCGACCTTGATGAAATTAGGTTTTCAAAAAATTCTGGTCGAAAGCGGCGCTGGCGAAACGGCCTTTTTCGACGACGCAAGTTATGTCAAACAAGGCGCACAAATCGCTGACACTGCGACGGTTCTGAAAGAATCGAACCTTTTGGTCAAAATCCATCCGCCTTCAAAAGCCACGCTCGGCAAATTCTCCGCCGGGCAAATTCTCATCGGCCAGTTCAACCCGCTCGCGCAAAAAGACGTGGTGGACGACCTGCTGAAATCCGGCATTTCGGCGTTCAGCCTCGACCTCGCGCCGCGCACCACCCGCGCCCAGGCGCTCGATGTTTTGTCCTCGATGGCGACGGTCGCGGGCTACAAGGCTGTTTTGACTGCGGCCACTCATCTGCCAACTTTTTTCCCGATGTTCATGACCGCCGCCGGGACGATTAAACCCGCTAAAGTCCTCATCCTCGGCGCAGGCGTGGCAGGCCTGCAGGCCATCGCGACGGCCAAACGCCTCGGAGCGGTGGTGGAAGCCTTCGACGTGCGGGCTGCTGCAAAGGAAGAAGTGCTCAGTCTCGGCGCCAAGTTCGTGGAAGTGGAAGGCGCGGTGGACGACAAATCGGCGGGCGGCTATGCGGTGGAGCAAACTGAAGAATTCAAACAAAAACAAGCGCAACTCATTCACGACCACGCTATTGCATCCGACGTGGTGATTTGCACAGCCCAAATTCCGGGCAGACGAGCGCCGCTACTTTTGAAAAAAGAAACCGTCGCCGCCATGAAATCGGGTGCCGTCATCGTGGACTTGGCGGCCTCTACCGGCGGCAACTGCGAAGTCACGGAAAATGGAAAAACCATCCGTTCCGGCAACGTGACCGTCATCGGCGACTCGAATTTACCGGCTTCGATTCCTAAAGACGCCAGCGTGATGTACGGCAAAAATATCATCAACTTCCTGAAACTCATTATGATAAAAGGCGAGTTGAACCTCAATTTCGAGGACGACATCGTGGCAGCGACTTGCGTGGCGCACAAAGGGGAAGTCGTGAGTGAAAGGCTGAAACAGGTGATGCAGGCGGTGTGATTCGTCATTTGTCGTCATTGAAATCATTACGTTATTTTTCATCTTCGACCCCTCTACGTTTGTTATTCTTCTAAAATCCGTCCGCTTCGTAGTGCGCTCGCGTAGAGCAGACAGATTCCAAAAGAATGACAAAAAACAAACCGTCAACCGTGCATCGTCAACCGTCAACCGTTTAAAGATGTCAGAATTTTTTCTTGAAAATCAATCCCTTATCTACATCGTCATCCTGTCCATTCTCTTGGGCATCGAGGTTATTTCCAACGTGCCGGCCATCCTGCACACGCCGCTCATGTCAGGCGCGAACGCCATTCACGGGGTTGTCATCATCGGCGCCATTATCGTGATGGGCCACGCCAAAAGCGACGATTACCTCGCGCTGACGCTGGGTTTTCTCGCCGTTTTGCTCGGCACACTCAACGTCGTCGGCGGCTTCGTCGTCACGAACAGGATGCTGGAAATGTTTAAAAAGAAAAAAGGTTGATGAGGGTTGATAAAGGTTGATAAGGGTTTATGAAGGATTATCATCAACCCTTATCAACCTCATAAACCTTTATCAACCCTTATCAACCTACCGAAAATGTCTAAATTTCTACTCGAACTCTCCTACCTCATCGGCTCCATCACCTTCATCCTCGGCCTCAAAATGTTGAGCCATCCAGACAGCGCCCGCAAAGGAAATCTTGTGGCGGCAGCCGGGATGCTCATCGCCATCGTCGCGACGATTTTTTTCCATGAAAAAGACGGCCAGCCCATCGGGAACATCCCCTGGATACTGGCGGCCATCGCCATCGGCACGGTCATCGGCTGGCTTATGGCGATGAAAGTGAAAATGACCGCCATGCCGCAAATGGTGTCGTTTTTCAACGGCATGGGCGGCGCGTGTGCGGCCATCATTTCCATCGTGGAATACAACGCGCACCCCGAAGGTTCGGCAGGCTACCTGCTCACGGTGTTCCTCGGCCTGGTCATCGGGAGCGTGTCGTTTAGCGGCAGTATAGTGGCCTACGGCAAGTTGGATGAAAAAATAAAAGACCTCAACGCCTCTTACCTCACCTACCTGAATCTCGCTTTGTTGGTGCTGATTTTCATTGTGTTAGGTATCGCGGTGTTCTCGGCGGCTACTTTCGGCCATGCGGTCGTCTGGATTTTGCTCGCCTTGTCGCTGCTCTACGGCGTGTTGTTCGTCATGCCGATTGGCGGGGCGGATATGCCGGTCGTCATTTCGCTGCTCAACTCATTTACGGGTATGGCAGCGGCCTTCGGCGGCTTTTTGTACAACAACCAGGTCATGCTCACGGGCGGTATTCTGGTCGGTTCGGCGGGCACGATTCTGACGGTTCTGATGTGCAAAGCCATGAACCGCTCGCTGCTGAATGTCATCATCGGCTCCTTCGGCGGAGGCGGCGCTTCGGGTGCGAAAGGCGCTTCGGGAGAACAAGTCGCCAAAGAAATCAACCTGACTGACGCCGCGATCACTTGTGCCTACGCGAGCAAAGTCGCCATCGTGCCGGGCTACGGCCTCGCGGTGGCGCAGGCCCAACATATTTGCCACGAATTGGAGAAAAAACTCGAAGAAAAAGGCGTGGAAGTATTTTACGCCATCCACCCGGTGGCAGGCCGGATGCCGGGACACATGAACGTGTTGTTGGCCGAAGCCGACGTGCCTTACCCGAAACTCGTGGAAATGGAAGACGCCAACCCGCAAATGGCCTCGACCGACGTGGTCATCGTCGTGGGCGCGAACGACGTGGTGAACCCCGCTGCCGAAAACGACCCCGGCAGCCCGATTTACGGGATGCCCGTGCTGAAAGTGTGGGACGCAAAAAGTACCATCGTACTCAAACGCAGTATGCGCGCAGGCTACGCGGGCATCGAAAACGAACTGTTTTTCCTGCCGAAAACGAAAATGCTCTTCGGCGACGCGAAGGATACTTTGCAGAAGTTGGTGGGGGAGTTGAAGGAGTTGTGATGTGCTTTCATTGCCATGAAATAGACATTAGAAAAAATGGGGGAAGAACTGCCATTGTTCAAGTACCATAAAATCAACAAGCACCTTTCCTGCCGTTGTTGGCGTCCCGCCACAACAAACGGCGGAGTGAGTGCTCAAGCCTGAAACGCTAATCAAAAAACCATGCGAAAACGAACAGATGTACCACCGCTACTACGACATCTACTTCACCACCGCAACCATCCTCGAATGGAAACATCTGCTGCGACAAAACGCCATGAAGGATGTGATAATCAACTCTTTGCGGTTTCTGGCGAATGAAAAACGAGCAGTCCTGTACGCATTCGTCATTATGCCTAATCACATCCATCTGGTGTGGCATATCCCCGAAGAACACACGCTAACAAATGTAAAAGCCTCGCTTCTATCCTATACCGCTCACCAGTTCAGAAAAATTTTGTTGGCTGAAAACCCGTCAGAATTGGAGCGATATCGAGTAGATTTGTCGGACAGAATGTATCAGTTTTGGGAAAGAAACCCTTTGTCGGTGGCGATTTACCACGACGAGGTGTTTTGGCAAAAAGTGCAGTACGTTCACTGGAACCCTTGCGCAGAGAAGTGGCGGTTGGCCGAATCACCTGAGCAATACAAGTACTCATCGGCGTACACGGTGGCCGGGCAGCCGTTTTGGGATTTTGTAACACCGGATTGAAGAGAGGACGGGGCAGGTTCGTTCGTTTCCGCCACTCACTCCGCCGTTTGTTGTCGGCGGGACGCCAACAACGGCAAAAGTTTTCACCGCAGAGGCGCGGAGACGCAGAGGAATTCTTTTTGGCCGCGCTTGTGTCTTTTGACTAATCTCAATTTGCCCAGAAGATAAAACCTGAACCGCCCACGCTGCTTTCGATTGGTGAAAACATCAAGCGAGGCTGAAAAGGCTTGCAAACAACTTTTCTTAACCATTAAAACTCGTTTATTATGGCTAAAGGACAAAGACCACCAAATGGACCAAGTACAACAGGCAAACCGTCAGGTGGCGGGAGAGGTAACAATCCTCCCAAACCACCTTCATCCCCTCCTCCTTCCAAGCCTAAACGGTAAATAACATTGAATCATTCTGCCATTGCTGGAAATAAAACCAGCAATGGCAGAAAAAAATCATCATGAAAATAAATTTTAGCAACTGGAAAAAATGGGATGAAAGGGAAACTTTCAATGATATTTTATTTCCGGGCATTTACTGCTTGGCAATTACAGATTTAAACTTGTCAGATACTCCTTTTTACTGGATAGAGGAAATCAAGTATTTTGGAATGACCAATTCCAGAGGTGGATTAAAAAACAGACTCAGGCAATTTGACGATACAATCAAAGGAAAAAGGGGACACGGTGGGGCTGCAAGATTTAGATATAAACATGAAGATCATCTTGTTCTACGTAATCGTCTTTATGTTTCGATCCAATCTTTTAAATGTGATGTGCGAAGCAATCAACCCTCAGATTTAATTATCATGGGCGAAGTCGCAAAACACGAATATGACTGTTTTGCGGAGTTTGTAAAAAGGTTTAATAGATTACCTGAATTTAATGACAAGACCATTTCGCCGAAACGTAAATAAAGTGCCCACCTGGCCACCTGCCGCCTCAGCCCCGAAGAGATCCGCCAGTACCGCCAACAAGGCTACCTCGTGCACGAGGTACAGCAATCTATTTTCTGCCGTAATAGACGCTGACAGCGGAAAAAATCCAGACTTTGGCAACCAAATCCGTTTATACCGTTTTTTTGACAACACTCAGACGATTTGGACATAATGCAAAAAGACAAAAATACGCTCGACTTTTTTCGCACCCGACCTTCCGCTGCCGACCGCGCGCCCTTTCACATCACCGATGAAGCCGAGGCCTGTGCTGCCGTGCTCATGGCCTGTCTGCGCGCCAACGAACTCGACGCCGACGCTGAAAATGCTGCTTTTTACACCACAATTGGCAGCCGTAATATTTTCAAAGGACACGACGCCTCGGCGCTTGTCGCCAGCGCCGGGCAATACTTCGAACAAGCGGGCAGCCCCGCAGCCCTGATAGAAGCGGCTATCGGAGCCATTCGCGAGCAGACGCGCCTGCCGCTGTTTTACCATTGCCTCGATGTTATTCTTGCCGACGGCATCGTGACGCCTAAAGAACACGAGGTCGTCCAATACCTGAAAGGAAGGTTCAAAGTCGAAGACGAAATCGTCTGGAAAGCGATGGAAGTGCTGGTCGCAAAAAACCAGTTGTAACCCACTTATCTGACCTGACTCCTCTCCCACCCTTTCAGCACCATCCAACCGAAGCCGACAGCATTGAGCGTGCCGTGCCAGATTTTCATATTCGGGATGTTGACCCAATCCATTGGAAAAGAAAACCGGAGCGCGTACAACACCGCCAGTGCGACACCTGCGACGAGACAAATTGAGCCGCCAAGCCAAAAATTTCGGGCAGTGCGAGGATATTTTTTCTGAAAAAACAAGCGTAGATTTTGCCAAATAACTATTGCGGCAAATGCCGCAAAACCCAGCGCTGACACCCACTCGAACACAGGCGAAAAACCCAGTTTTGTAAGTGTGATACCAACGGCGACCAGCGGCATTCCAAACAAACTTGCCCAACCAAGCAGCCGATTCGTCAGGCTGGCATTTTCCTTCAACAGGCAATACACTGCGACCGTCAACACGAACCCGGCCACATGAAAATGCGCCGCCGTCAGCCCAACGATAACCGGGTCGAAATCCAGCGGACGAAGATCGGCAAGAAAACAAACCGCCCACACAGCACCCGTCGCCCAATAAGCAAGTGCAGCGAAACGTACCCATTCCAGCAATTCAAATTTTCTGAAAATCAGCAAGTTAAGAACAGCCTGTATACTCAGCCAGGTCGCAAGCAAGCAATAAGGTAAGGCTACCAACGCGGCTGTTTTATTGGGAAAAAACAGATACGCGGCGCAAAACAAAGTCGCTGCGAGCCAGTACCAGCGCGCGGGTGTAAGCCCCAATAAAGTCAATCCCGGCGGCACAAGTGTCAACGCAGCAAAAACAACCAGCGCGCCTTCCCAATGGAGCAGACAAAATTCCTTTCCGGCAAACGCCAGAAAAATGAGCCAGGCGATGATGGGCAAAACCGTTTTCAAGAAAGTTGTTTTTGAACGAAGTCGAACATGGACTGCTTTGAATCGCGGACAAATTTTCGCTGATACTGTCGCACTAAAGGGTAACCAAGCCGCGCCATCCAGAATCGAGGCCTCGAAAAGGCTTTCAGCACATATCGCACCTTGTCGTCCGGCGTTTTTTCTACCAGAAACAACTCCTCGCCGCGTTCGACATGGCCCGGCAAAGTACCGTAAGCAAAACCGAATTGTCGCTCATTCTCAATGACGTACACAATCCGGCAAGAGTTGAGCCACCACAGTCCGAGCACTTGTGCCGACATTGCCACCGTTTCGCCTTCCCGGATCGGTGTGTCATCCGGGAAAATACAAGCCCAGCGTTCGGGAAACATTTTCCACTGCCGGATGGCAGTTTTAGCCGCTTGCCAAATGGCTTCACCATGTCCTAATTCGATGAAATTGAAATCGTTGTCATAGCCCGAAACATAATTTTCATGGCGCGTATGACCTGTTTCCGGGTAGCTGAACGGGCGATTTTTTTCGGTTTCAATAAAATCCCGCATAGGTGCGGGAGTGGGTTTGGAGAAAAAAAGCATCGGATGGTTTTTAAAAAAACTCAACGGATGCAATTGAAAACTTGTTCAAAAAGTATCTCCAAATGACTAAAACTCAGGTAGCCGGAGATGCCGAACGCCCTTTCAACCCCTCCAGGGTTTCATTAAGTTTTTGGTCAATCACGGCTTTTTCTGCTTCGATATTGGCGTTTACCTGATAAATCCCCGTTTCTGTATCGAACTTGAGTTTGTTTTTTACCTGGTTGCTCAGCAACGTCGTTTGTTCGAGATTGGCCATTTCAAAGACGTGTTCCTGCTGATGCAGCACGTAATCGTAAGGGCTGCGGTAGGAAATCAATTTCACCAAAATAGGCGCAGTCTCGACGGCAACGAAAAGCAAAGTGATAAAAAGACTGGCGTAAAAAATGGCGAGGCTTTTGGCCGACAGGCGCGAGAGCGCATCGAGGCGAGCGGCGAGGCCGTCGTATTTGGAGCGGTCCAGCGAGGCGATGTCGGCTTGTGCGGTAGTTTCCAGATTTTGGATGGTTTGCTCTTTTTCCCTGATAAGCGGCTGATTTTCAGCGATAGTGCTGGTCAGTTCTGCCTGCGCCAGGTCGGCGGCGTCTTTTTTGGCGCGGTAGATGGGGCCGAGATTGCGTTGGCGGGAGCCACCGGTACCGTCCGCTTCCTGCACTGCGACGCGGGCAAGCGAGTCGCGCACGGCTGTTTTGGTCGCGATTTCATTTTTCAAAACACTAATCTGGCCGCGCAAATCCTCAATCTGTCCCCGGTAGCGTTCCTGCACCCGTTCTTCCTGTTGTTTGAAAATCTCCTGCTCCATCACCACCATCTCGGCCCGGATTTCTTTTTCAAAAATCTTGAGTTCCAACGGTTTTGAAATCACCATCGCCAGCAAAACAGCCAGAACAAATCGCGGGAAGGCCACAAACAAATCGCGCCACCATTTGCCGTTGCTTTTCATGCTCATCACGATGTAGCGGTCGAGGTTAAAAATCATCAAACCCCACACCAGCCCGAAGGCGACAGCGAGCAAATAAGAGTCGAAAACTGTAAAAAGCGCGTAGCCTGAAGAGAAAAAAGCCAGCACGCCGGTGAAAAAAACAGTGGCGCCGATGCCAGCGTACTTGTTGCGGTCGGTGGGGCATTTTTCCAAAACGGAGGCCTCCACGCCCGAACAAAAAAGGAAGAAATCTTGCAGTGTTTTCATAGCACGAACGAATTGTTGGTTCCAAACAACCTACAAACGTCGGGCAAAGAAAACTATTTTCGATAAGAAAGGTACTTGGTATGACAAAATACCCGATTTGGCAAGTTTTAATCCGAATCTCAAACGCGGCTCGTCCAGTTGGAGTCCGTCGCCTCCGTCACTTTCAGTTGCCGTTTGTGTTCCAAATGGAGCCGCAGCGCCAACAACGCCGCTGCTTCCGCCTCATCTTTCTGACTTTCAATGAGTTTCTCCGGCGAATAGTAGTGTTGGACAAAATGCGTGTCGAAGTCGGCGGAGACAAAAGCCGAATGTTCGAGCACAAACTGACCGAACGGCAAAGTCGTCGCCACACCTTCCACCTCGTAGGCAGCGATGGCTTCTTTCATTTTTTGAATGGCTTCGGCCCGGTTTTTCCCGTGGACGACCAATTTGGCGAGCATCGGGTCGTAGTAAATCGGCACTTCCATGCCTTCCTCGTAGCCGCCGTCCACACGGATGCCTTCGCCGACAGGAATTCGGTATTTTTCCAACTTGCCGACAGAGGGTAAAAAGTTGTTCAGGGGGTCTTCTGCGTACACGCGGAGTTCGAGCGCGTGACCGTTTATTTTCAAATCTTCCTGTGAAAATGGCAGTTTTTCACCCCGCGCCACTCGAATTTGAATCTCCACCAAGTCGAGGCCGGTAATCATTTCCGTCACCGGATGCTCCACTTGCAGGCGAGTGTTCATTTCCAAAAAATAAAAATTGCGATCTACATCCACCAGAAATTCGACCGTGCCGGCGCCGACGTAATCGCAGGCTTTGGCGACGCGAACAGCGGCTTCGCCCATAGCGCGGCGCAGTTCCGGCGTGAGAATGGCCGAAGGCGCTTCTTCCACCACTTTCTGGTGGCGGCGCTGGATACTGCACTCGCGTTCAAAGAGATAGACTATGTTGCCTTGCGTGTCGCCCATCACCTGTATCTCCACGTGGCGCGGGCCGGTGACGTATTTTTCGATAAAAACCGAACCGTCGCCGAAAGCTGATACGGCCTCCGATATGGCGCGTTCCATTTGTTCTTTCAGTTCTGCCTCGCGCTCCACGATGCGCATGCCCTTGCCGCCACCGCCTGCCGAGGCTTTTATCAAAATCGGGTAGCCAACGCGCCGACCAATTTCTTTCGCCATTTCCAAGTCGGTGATGGCTTGTTCGATGCCCGGCACCATCGGCACGTTGAATTTTTTGGCAGCTTCTTTGGCGGCGAGTTTGCTGCCCATCATCTCGATGCTGTGCGGACGCGGGCCAATAAATGTGATGCCCGCCGCTTCCACCATTCGGGCAAAAGCGGCATTTTCGCTCAAAAACCCGTAGCCGGGGTGAATGCCGTCCACGCCGAGTTTTTTGGCGGCTTCAATGATTTTTTCTGCTCTCAAATAACTCTGCGCAGAGGGGGCGGGGCCAAGCAACACCGCCTCGTCGGCGAAGCGAACGTGTGGCGCATTGCGGTCAACTTCGGAGTAAACGGCGACAGTCTGAATGCCCATTTTCCGGGCAGTACGCATGATACGAAGGGCGATTTCGCCCCTGTTGGCGACAAGAATTTTTTGCACGGTGAAAAATTTAGCGGCGAAGTTCTCTATTTTTTCTTCACTATTTCAAGCATTCGCGCTCTTCCATTGCCCGTCAAAAACTCCATCCCGTATTTCCTCCCATGCGGGAACATGAAGGTTTTTCCCGTAAATCGGTTTTTGGTTGTAGTTTACGCCTTGAAAATGAGCAATCGAAGTTATGAACGAAAGCGCCGCCCCTCCATCTCAAAAAGACCTTTTCATCGTACTCGGCAGTTTTATCCTGATTTTCATCGCGATTGACAAAGTCGCGGCTTTCTACGCTTCTTCCGACCTAACAACCGGTTTTTGGGCGGCGGCGATTGTAGCCATCACGGCTTTGTTCGCTGTGGAGATTTTGGTTTTCAAACGCAGCCCGTCAGCGGCATTTCAGTTTCTCGGCTTCGGGCGACCTGATGGCCGAACGCTCTTGGTGACCGCCATAATCGCCGCAATATCTCTCCTTTTCTTTCCAATTTTTTCTTCTATAACGGGCGCTGCTGTTTCGACACCGGACGGGTTGGCTTTGGAAACTCTCGGGTATTGTCGCCATTCATGGGGTTGCGGAAGAGGCGTTGTTTCGCGGCTTTTTGTTTCGGCATTTTCGTTTCGGCAGAACGTTCAACCAGGCGGCTTTTTTTTCGCTGCTGGCATTTGCAGTCGCGCACATTTATCTTTTTACCTATATGCCGGCGCCATTGGCGTTGTTCGGAACTGTGCTCGCTTTGGCTTCCGCTTACCCGTTTGCCTATTTGTTTGAGCGGGGCAACAACACGATTTGGGCGCCGGCCTTGTTGCACACCAGTATTCACGCCGTTTCTTTTTTCGACATTTCCGAATCGCACGTTATGATGGCTGGCGTGGTTTGGATGACGATTTTGGTTGTCGCGGTTTTGCTGGTGTATATTTTTCGGAGAAAACTATTTGAATCGGAATCTGCGAGAGAGTAGTTGGGTTGCCACGCCGTTCACGCAAGTTTTTCCAAAATCTTGATTTTTCGCCGCACATACCACAAAGGCAAAATGCCGAACACACCAAACGACGTGTCGATAAGTCGCCAGAAAAATGGAATTTCCCGAATCGGGCCGCAGATAAAAGCCAAAAATGGCACAAGCATGCAAGCAATCATGCCCCACTCGACGACCCAAATGTTGCGCACCGGGTCGCGGTAAGGTCTGATAAAAGCCACGCCAATGACAATGTGCGCGAAGGCAAGCCAGTCGTAGCCGTAAGCCAGTTGGGGGTATTTCGAGTAAGTATCGTTGACGGCGGCAGTCGTTTTTTCAAGCCAAAGGCGCAAATTTTCGGGAAAAAGATGCGTGTATTGTGCCAGCCAGTTAAGTTCAGTCTGGATTGGGAAAGCTGTTAATCCGCTCAGAACGAGCAGAATGACAAAGAGGATAAGCCAGAGTCTGATTTCGCGGAGCAGTTTTTTCATATTTGAAGTTTAAAAGACGAACAAATGTAAAGTCATCCCGGAATAGTTGGCCGCAGCCGGTAAATCTTTCGACTTCTCCCTACCTTTGCGCCCGTTTTTTGAAAACCAGGTTGATAAAGGTTGATAAAGTTTAGGTGGTTGATACCCCCCCCTTCTCAACCTTCATCAACGCTCTCAACCTTATTTCAAAGTGTCTAATTTTCTCGACGAACTCCACCGCCGCCGCACTTTCGCCATCGTCGCCCACCCCGATGCGGGCAAAACGACTTTGACCGAAAAACTGCTCCTCTTCGGCGGCGCCATCCAGACCGCCGGGGCGGTGAAAAGCAACAAAATCAAAAAAAGCACCGTGTCGGACTTCATGGAAATCGAGCGGCAACGCGGCATTTCCGTGAGCACCTCGGTCATGGGTTTTGAGTACAGAGACCTGCAAATCAACATTTTAGACACACCGGGTCACGAAGATTTTGCAGAGGACACCTACCGGACTTTGACGGCTGTTGACTCAGCCATCGTGGTCGTGGACGCGGCGAACGGCGTGGAAAAGCAGACCGAAAAACTCACCAAAGTCTGCCGGATGCGCGACACCCCGATTATCTTTTTTGTGAACAAAATGGACCGCGAGGGCAAGGATGCGTTCGACTTGCTGGACGAAATCGAACAAAAATTAGAGGTGAAAGTGCGCCCGCTTTCGTGGCCGATCGGCATGGGGCAGCGCTTTAAAGGCGTGTATAATTTGTACGAGCGGAAACTCGTCTTGTTTAACCCGCATGGCAAGCAGGAAGACGAGGAAATCATTGTGTTTGAAGACCTTGCGAGCCCTGATTTGGAAAAACACATCGGCGAAAGCGCCGCCCGCGACCTGCGTGAGGAAGTAAACGTGGTGGAAACGGTGTACCCGCCCTTCAAAATAAAAGATTATCAGTCGGGCGCGATTTGCCCTGTGTTTTTCGGCTCGGCGGTGAATAATTTCGGTGTAAAAGAACTCTTGGATTGCTTCGTCGAAATCGCCCCTACCCCACTCCCACGCCAAGCCGAAGAGCGCCTCGTGGAGCCGGAAGAGCAGAAAATGAGCGGCTTCGTATTCAAGATTTTTGCCAACATGGACCCGCGCCACCGCGACCGCATCGCGTTTTTGCGCATTTGTTCCGGCAAATTTGAGCGGAACAAAAACTACCGCCACATCCGGCTGGGCCGGGAGTTCAAATTCCCGAACCCGACAATGTTTATGGCTTCGAAAAAAACTTTGTTGGAAGAAGCCTATCCCGGCGACGTGGTGGGCCTCTACGATTCGGGCAATTTTAAAATCGGCGACACTTTGACAGAAGGCGAAATCCTGCATTTTAAAGGCATTCCTTCTTTTTCGCCCGAACAATTCCGCTACGTCGAGAACGCCGACCCGATGAAACAAAAACAGTTTGCCAAAGGTCTCGACCAACTCATGGACGAAGGCGTGGCGCAGATGTTCACCCGCCAAAGCGACGGGCGACGCATTATCGGCACGGTGGGACAACTGCAATTTGAAGTCATTCAGCATCGCCTCGAAAGCGAATACGGCGCGAAATGCCGCTACGAACCTGTGAGCCTGCACAAGGCTTGCTGGGTCAGTTCGACTGATGCGAAGGCGCTCGAAGAATTCCTCGACCGCCGCAAACGCGACATCGCTAAAGACAGCGAAGGCCAACTGGTTTTTCTTGCCGAAACTGCGTGGGTGTTACAGACAGCGCAGGAAAATTTTCCGAAAATTAGATTTCATTTTACATCTGAACAGTGAATACTGAGATACTTGTTTCCAACCTGACAAACCCCACGCTCCTCTTTTTCTTGCTGGGCGTTTTGGCAACCCTCGTCAAGAGTGATTTGCAAATACCGGAATCTTCATCCAAATTCATTTCACTTTATTTGCTGTTCTCTATCGGCTTCAAAGGAGGTCAAGAATTGGCGCACAGTGGCATCACCATTAACATCATGACTACGCTTTTGATGGCGATAGTGTTTGCTTGTGTGGTCCCCATCTATTCCTTTTTTCTACTGAAAAAGCGCCTTGGCATTCAGGATGCGGGGGCTGTAGCCGCTACTTACGGGAGTGTAAGTGCTGTTACTTTTGTGACTGCGTGCACATTTTTGGAGGCCAATCAGGTACATTTTGGCGGTCACATGGTAGCAGCTATGGCGCTGATGGAAGCGCCTGCTATCGTCATCGGCGTGATGCTTATGCGTAGATACGATCCTGACAACACAGGTAGCCACAGTCTGCGCCATGTGTTTCAGGAATCGCTGACCAATGGCTCGGTGCTAATGATATTAGGGAGTCTTTTCATCGGCTTTATCGCTGACAGTAAACAAGCAGAAGGCATTAAGCCTTTCACGAGCGATATTTTCAAGGGTTTTTTGGCAGTATTTCTTTTAGAAATGGGCATGGTAGCGGCTCGACGTTTCAAAGCATTTCGCCGCTATGGTACTTTCGTCACGTTATTTGCTTTGTTAATGCCACTTTTCAACGGTTGTCTGGCAGCGTACGTTTCACTCATGTTTCCGATGGAACCGGGCGATCGTTTGTTATTTAGCATCCTGGTTGCCAGCGCATCGTACATTGCAGTGCCGGCAGCCATGCGTCTGGCGGCGCCCAAAGCCGACCCAGGGTTATACATCCCTATGGCGTTAGGAGTTACTTTTCCATTCAACATCACGATAGGACTGCCCTTGTTCTGGAATATCGTTTCGGTGGGATAGAAACTCACATATTCACAAACACCTCGTAGGAATACGTCCACTTGCGCTCCTCGCCGGGTTTGAGTTCGATGACCCACTCGAGGGTGTGCGATGGGTTCACACGAAGCGTGGCTTGTTCCTGTTTGGTCGTCCATTGCTGCTCCGATTTCATAGGCGCGCCCTCAATGGTACGACAAATTTTAAGCGTCACAGGCTCGGTTTTGTAGTTGACGGCGAGCACTTGCGCTTCGATTTTCACCTTGTCGTAGGTCGTGCTGAAAAACTTTTTGGCGTTTTCCTGGCGGTCCACATCGCCTTCGCCGTGCGTGACTTTGATTTCAGGCGTCTGCGCGATTTTCACTTTACAAACAGCGCCCGGAGCCGTGTAGGGCAACATGTCCTGGCTGAGTGGCTGCACGCCTGCCGGATTCTGCGAAAGCAAATTGGCGGCTCCGGTCGTCCAGGGATAATTCGTCGTATTTTTGAACTCCACATAGTGCGTCACGGGGATTTTTTCTTCGGGACTGATATTTCTTCCCTCATAATAAACGGAACGTTGCGTACCGGAAGAAGGGAGCGTGCATTCATAAAAATGGGTCAAATTAACATCCGTCTCGAAAATCGGGTACTGGTAGCGGCTGTTTTTGGGGAAATTGCCCGGGCGGATGGTGTAAAAATAAAAATCTTCCGCCTGCGAGCCCTCGACCTGGCCTTCACCCGGAGCCGTAAATTGTTCTTCAGAAATTTCAGGGTCAAGTATGACGGCATTTCCCCTGTAAGCGTTCGACATTTGGCTAAAGCCAGACCCCAGCCCCCCGCCACTACGCCCGAAAGGGTTTTCGGAGGCTATTCTTTCTTCAAAAGTAACAAGGTGTGACAGACGGTTGGCGAAGGTAAAATTCGGAATACCGACGGCCAGGCGCAATTCGGCATCGCCCAAATCTTCGGCATCATTGACGACTTCGGCACGCAACGAAAGCTTGCCCTTTGTTTTGTCTGCCATTTCGAGGCGATAAATGGGCGTCCAGCCGAGTTTCGCTACAAGGTATGACAGGCCGATTTCCTGCTCGGTTTTGGGTGTTTTGAAATTCAAATCAATGTGTTTCTGCGCCTTTTTAGCCTGAATATTCAGGTCGGGCATTTCTTTAAAATCATAACGCCGAATCTGATCTACGGGGACGGTCGCCCAGCCGCCATCCGTCAATTTGACCACGAGAAATTCCTGGCCCATGTCGCTTTTGTTGAGCATGCGCTCACCGGTGCCGAGGATTACCATGTCGTTCGTGTTATTGTAAGTCGTCAAATAAAGCACAACCGGTTTGCCGAGATTTTTGCGCAGCACATCCGACGTGCTCAGGTAAGGGTCGGCCGCTTGTACGGAGTCCATCGCAGCAAAAACAGACGTCAGGTCAGCGCTTGTGACCCAGTATGTTCCAAACAGCGCGTTGGGTAGTTCGGTCATCGAGTACCGGCTATCTTTTACCGGGACTTTGCCGGATTTATTCAGGAGAGAAGTGCCGTTTTTGAAAACGGTGGCGGTTTTGACGGGAAGATTCTGGGCTTGAAGGCTTGCAAAAAAGCCAAGCAAAACGAGGGGGAGCAGTTGTTTTTTCATTTTGGAAAGATTGTTTGGCACAAATAACGCCTTTTCCAATCGAATCGTCTTTCCGGCGAACACTTCGCCTCGCTGCTTGTTTGTCTGAAAAAAATTACTGCAACATGCGCAAAACGCTCTGGATTTTGGCAGGTTCGCTGCTGCTCATTGGCACGGCGGCATTCACCATTTATTCTGTTCAAACCAATAAAGTCCTCACCCGTCCCATGCAAACGCTTTCCGGCGACTCCACCAAAACTTCTTTTTACAGTCTTTCCGTCAATTCATTGGACGGTCAGCCCGTCTCACTCGAGCAGTTTCGAGGCAAAAAAATCATCGTGCTGAACACCGCCTCCGAGTGTGGTTACACGCCGCAATACGCTGATTGGGAAAAGTTTTATGAGGAAAACAAAGACTCGGTCGTCGTGCTGGGTTTTCCCTGCAACGACTTCGGCGGCCAGGAACCCGGCTCAGCGGAGGACATCAAAGGTTTTTGCCAGAAAAACTACGGGGTCACTTTTCCGATGTTTGAAAAGGTAGCCGTAAAAGGCGCGAACAAATCGCCCGTCTATCAGTGGCTGACCGACCCGGCGCAAAATGGCTGGAACAGCCAGGAACCGTCGTGGAATTTCTGCAAATACGTCCTCGACGAAAATGGGGCGCTCACCCACTTTTTCGCTTCCAAAGTGAAGCCCGGCAGCGAAGAATTTTTGAAAGCGATGGGGATGTGAAGGGGCATTGGGAGTCATTAAAGTCATTAAGGGCAATTAAAAAAATGACCTTTAATGACCTTAATGACTTTGATGACCTTAATGACTTTTTAATTAACCTGCTCTCCGCAATTGCCCGTACGTCCGGTAGCCGGGATTTTCGGGCGAGGCGATGACAAAGACTTTGGCGCCCGAAAGGGTTTGGAACTCGATCTTAGCGGCTTCCGTAATTTGCACAAAATCAGACTCTTTGGCATCCTCGCCGTTGAGCAGCGCCTCGCCTTCGATGACATAGGCCGAGTAAATTTTACCCTTTTCGGCAGGCAGCGAGTAGGAGCCGTTTTCCATTTCAATTTGAAAAATCTCCACACCCGGCGTATCCATCGTGAATGGGCTGCCTGCTCCTGCGAGTGTTTTCAGCGTCGCGCCATTTTCCGTTTTTACTGGAAAATCGGCTGATTTGTAGTCGTCGTAAGAGGCGGGTTTGTCCAGTGTTTTAGTCAAATCCGGGTCGAACCAGATTTGGAAAATCTCACCGTCTTTGGCAAGAAATTCCGAATGACTGATGCCGTTCCCTGCGCGGATAATTTGCACATCGCCGGCCTTGAGCGGACGCCATTCTTTCAACTTGGTGTCATAATGGCGGATTTCTCCTTTCAACACGAAAGAACAAATTTCAAAACCCTGATGCGGATGCAGCCCGATGGTGCTGTCGGTCATGGCTTTCGCGTGTGCCCAATAAAAGAGATTGGAGTAAGGCCGCACACTCGAATGGTCTTGCGGGAAGCCAATAGGTTTATTTTCAACAATTTCGCCGCCGTTGAAAGCGCCGTAACCTTGCTGTTCTTTCGGAATGATTTTGACTGCCATGATTAAGATGTTTTAAATTTTAGGATTAAAACACTAAAATCATTTTTTGGTTTTTCAAAAAATTCAAAAGCGACATTTTACAAAGGTGATTTTTACATGGGGGAAAATACAGACAGGTTTTTACCTTGCCTGCTGTAAAAACAATCTTTTATGAAAAAATACCTGCCCGTCGTCGCAACTTTACTTTTGGCCGTTGGTGGCTTTTATTTTTGGCAAATCACTCAAAAACCCGCTCCTGCCCGCCTGAAAATTCCAGGTGGCGCAAATGAAGAAAACCGGGAATTCCGCACCAAATGGGAACGTATGCGCCTGGCTGACCCCATGACCCGTGAAATTCCGAAAGGAATTACTTTCCTCGAACGCTATTTTGCCAAAAACCTGCCGATGGCGGCTCAAGAGCGTTCCAGCCCTGACTGGGTCGCGCGGGGGCCCTGGAACAAAGGTGGTCGCACCCGCGCGCTGGCGATAGACGTGACGAACGAAAACCGCATTCTGGCAGGTGGCGTGTCGGGAGGTTTGTGGCTCAGCGAAGACGGGGGCCAGTCGTGGGAACGCAAAACGCCACTCAACGCGCACCCCGGCTGCATCAGCATCGCCCAGGATACCCGTCCCGGTCATACTGACACATGGTATTACATTTCCGGGGAAATTTTCGGCACTTCAGCCAGCGGCGGCCAGGCGTTTTATCTCGGCGACGGCATGTTCAAAAGTACCGACGGCGGCAATTCCTGGGCGCCAATTACCTCCACAGCAGGTGGAAATCCGAATATTTTCACGAATGTGTGGCAGGGTGCATGGCGCGTCATCACATACCCGAATGACACGGCGAACAGTGTCGTTTTCGCTGCCACCTATGGCGCGATTTTCAGAAGTACGAATGGTGGCAACTCCTGGACGGTTGTGCGTGGCAGCGCCTCTGCAGGGCCGTTTTCTTATTTCACAGATATTGCTGCAACGGCTTCGGGAGTTTTATACGCGACATTGAGCAGCGCCGGTTCGCAAAAAGGTATTTGGCGCAGCACGAATGGCACGACCTGGACGAATATCACACCGGCGAATTTTCCGGCTACCTACGACCGCATTGTCATCGGCATCAATCCGAACGACGAAAATGAAGTCTATTTTCTGGCCATCACGCCGAATGCGGGCCATTACACAAACTTCATCGGCAGCGAAGACTGGACGAGTCTTTGGAAATATAACTACCTGAGTGGCAATGGTTCCGGTGCAGGCGGAGCGTGGAAAGACCGCTCAATGAACTTGCCCGGAACAGGGACGGAATTCGACCGCTTCGCTCCGCAGGGCGGCTACAACCTCGTGGTAAAGGTGCAGCCCGGAACCAATCATGTTTTTGTCGGCGGCACTAATATTTACCGTTCGACAGACGGTTTCGCTTCGCCGAACAACACGACTCAGATTGGAGGTTACAACCCCGGCACCTATTTTCCTTTCTTTGAACTTTACCCGAACCACCACCCGGATATCCACGATTTGCTGTTTTTGCCCTCCAATGCGGATGTGCTGCTTTCGGCCAGCGACGGCGGCTTGCATCGCACGCAAAATGCTAACGCCACACCTGTTGTGTGGGATTCGCTTCATTTCGGTTACCGCACAACTCAATTTTATACCGCCATTATTGACAAAAGAGCAGTGGGAGACCCAACTCTGCTGGGCGGTTTGCAAGACAACGGCAATTTTTTTGTAAACAGTACCGACCCTACGGCCAGTTGGAAACAAACGGTGAATGGCGACGGCTCTTATGGCGCCGTCGCGCCGAACAAGGCATTTTATGTCCTTTCTGCGCAATCAGGCGGGGTCAAGTTGGTCAAATGCGCGCTCGATAATGACGGGAATATCACGGCATTTCGGCGTTTTGACCCTATCGGGCCGACGAGGAATGATTATATGTTTATCAACCCCTTCGTCCTCGACCCGAACGACCCGGATATTCTTTACCTGCCCGCAGGCAACAGTCTTTACCGGCAAAATATGCTCACTTCCATTCCCATGAACAATGAATGGGACAGCATCTCGACGGGTTGGATCAAATTTCCCGACACGCTCACGCAGTTCAATGACGGCAACGGCGATCATGCCTTCTCGGCAATCGCCGTTTCGGAGTCAAATCCTGCCAATCGCGTCTATCTCGGTACCAGCCGCAACCGGGTTTATCGCGTGGATAATGCCAACACCGGAACACCCGCTTTAACAAAATTGCCGTCTCCCGTCAACGATTCGCTCAGTTACATCAACTGCATCGCTATTGACCCTGATAATGCCGACCGGGTGATCGTGGTGTATTCCAATTACAATGCTTACAGTATTTTCCTGAGTACCAATGCCGGTCAGAACTGGCAAAAAGTTGGCGGCAATCTCGAAGCGAATGCCAGCGGCACCGGCAATGGCCCTTCCATTCGCTGGATCAGTATTCTCCCTTTTCCCGATGGCTCACGCAAATATTTCTGCGGCACGAGCGTCGGTCTTTACAGTGCTGACACGCTCAAATTGCATGCTGTGAACCAACCCGGTACCCAATGGACGCTCGAAGGCCCGGATGTCATCGGCAGCACGGTGATACCTTTTGTAGATGTGCGGCCTTCGGATGGCTTGGTGGTAGCCGCGTCGCATGGCAACGGGATGTTCTCAGCCAATTTTTCGCCGCCGGTGAGTACAGGCGAGCCCGTCAAATCACCTGAAGTACAGGTTTGGCCTAACCCCGCATGGGATTTCGCAGCGTTTCAAATTTCGGGCGTAAGTTCTGAAAACGTGTCAATTAGGGTGTTCGACCTAAGGGGAAAACAGGTGCGTCAAACGCAATTTTTCGGCGAATATGGCAAACTAGACTTGAGCGGATTGGCGTCTGGAACCTACCTCTACGAACTAAGGGGCAGGGGTTGGGAAAAGAGCGGCAAACTGATTAAGATTTAAAAAGCCCTTGTATAAGGAAAATCAATGCTTGGCAAAACCCATCAGAGGTTTTACCAAGTTCTTACTTTTGCCCGCCAAACTGACTGCTCACGTGAATTTTATCGCCCGAACACTCCGCCGCTGGTACCGCACAATTCCCCAGGATGAAAATGGCAGACTCCTGTGGGGCCGTTATTTTCGTCGTTTATTCATCCGGCTGACGCTGTGGTTTTTCGGCATCACCATCGGACTCACCCTTTTTTACGCCATTGTGCCGGTGCCGCTTACGCCGTTGATGGTGATTCGTACGTGGCAGCAGGCCTGGGATTCGGAACGCGACCTGCGATTGAAGCACGATTGGGTGCCGTTTCACGAGATTTCGCCACACCTACAACTGGCGGTTGTTTGTTCGGAAGACCAGTATTTTCTCGAACACGAGGGTTTCGATTTCAACGCCATCGAGAAAGCCTACAGCCACAACAAAACCCATAAACGCAAGCGCGGCGCCAGCACGATCAGCCAGCAAACGGCCAAAAATGTGTTTCTCTGGCCGAGCCGTTCGTGGCTGCGAAAGGGCCTGGAGGTATATTTCACATTTCTCATCGAGACAATCTGGAGCAAAAAACGCATCATGACTATTTACCTCAACAGCATAGAATTTGGCGACGGCGTCTATGGTGCGGAGGCAGCGGCACGGCATTTTTTTGGGAAAAGTGCAAAAGAACTCAACCGCCAGGAGTCGGCATTGTTGGCTTCCGTTTTGCCCAATCCTATTGTACGAAAAGTAGAAAAACCCTCCGGAGAAGTCCGCGAACGCCAGCAATGGGTACTCAGTCAAATGCGCATGTGGGGTGGAAAAATTGATTACGAAGACCCTAATACGCCCAAAAAACCCGGAGAGAAATAATTTGAAACTTCAATTATGGCAAAAAAATACAAAAAGCCAGCGCCTCAACCTGCTGCGGAAAAAGTAACTGCTGCCCCGGCTCCGACATCTGCCGGGGTTTCCTTTTTCGAGCGGGCATGGATACCGGAGTTGATTCTTGTGGTAGCTGCTGTTTTAGTTTACGCTGCTTCCATTAGCAACGGCTTCGTTTTTTTTGATGACGACAAAGCCATTTTGTACAACCGTGCGCTGCAAAATCCTTCATTCGCCAAATTTTTCAGCGGCCAAAATCTCGGCATGTACGCCCCGTTTACCTGGATAGCCTACTGGCTTGGCAGCGCGATATCGGGGCAGGACGCATGGGGTTATCACCTGCTGAGTCTCGCATTACATGCGCTGAATGCTGTCATGGTCTTCGCTTTTCTTCGCCATCTTACCGAAAAAACCTGGGCGGCATTTTTTGCAGCCCTGTTATTCGCTGTGCACCCGATACAAGTCGAAGCAGTGAGTTGGGCGGCAGCACTTAGTACGGTCTTGTTCTCAACGTTTTATCTGGCAAGCCTGCTGGCGTATTTGCAGTGGCGACGCTCCCCCACCCCACTTTGGCTATCGCTTTCGCTGGCGGCTTTTGTGGCAGCTTGTTTATCAAAATCGGCTGCCGTGACGCTGCCCCTTGTGCTCGTTGCTGTTGATTTTTATTTGTTTAAAAACAAACAGTTAGGGAAATTTTGGCTAAGTAAAATTCCTTTTTTCGCGCTCGCAATTCTCTTCGGACTTTACACTTTTTCGACACGGGCGCAGGAAGGTCACGACATCGAAGCATCGTCGGCGACCTTCACCCTACCCGACCGTTTTTTCATGATTTGTCAAACGATCTTGTTCTATCCGGTCAAGTTGCTCGTGCCGCTCGGCTATTCGATTTCCTATCCTTTCGTGAAGATGAACGGCGCATGGGACTGGACTTACTACGCGGCTCCTGTCATCTTGCTCGCATTGGGTTTCTTCATTTGGAAAAAATGGCGAACCGAACCCGACTACCTGCTGGGCTTGGGTCTTTATTTCTTGCCTTTGACGGTTATGCTGCCTTTCCGAACGGTGGGAAGTTTTGAGTTGCGATCCGATCGCTACGTTTACCTTTCTTGCGTCGGGCTATTTTTTCTCGCTGCTGTTTTTTTGGAAAAACTGAAACCGGAAATCAAAAACGCCTCGCTGGCTGCACTGGCGGTCGTATTGGGCTCTCTCGCATTTCAGCAAACAGCCGTCTGGAAAGACGGCGTGGCCCTGTTCAACAACTGCACTGAAAAAACACCCGAATCAGCCCTGTGTCAATGCAACTTGGGGTACAATCAACTCATTAATCTCGATTTTCAGGGAGCGGTGCAGCACTACTCGGAAGCACTGAAGTACGACCCTTCCACCGTGGAAGCCTACAACGGGCGCGGTCAGGCTTATTTCCAGTTGCGACAAATCCCGCAGGCGCTCGAGGATTTTAACAACGCCATCGAAGCCGGCATTGTGACACCTAAACTTTTTCTCAATCGCGGCAAATGCCTCGTCATGCTCAATCGCCCGCAAGAAGCAATCCCCGATTTGACAAAAAGTCTTGAACTGGAGCCGAAGTCAGCCGAGGCCTGTTATTTTAGGGCAGTGGCGCGCGAGAAAACGGGCGACCCCGAAAACGCCATCCGCGACTACGGTGGCGCTATCCGACTTAACCCCAATTATGTGGAAGCACTGGTCAACCGCGGTCTGTTGCATTACACCGCAAGCCGTTTCGATGAGGCCATTGCTGATTATTCTGCAGCCTTAAAAGTTGCCGCAGCAAATGTTCAACCCATGATTCTGACGAATCGCGCCAATGCATTTTTGCAAAAAAACATGAATGCCGAGGCACTGGACGATGTGAATAAAGCACTGACAATCAATAAAAAATACGCGCGCGCCTATCAAACCCGTGGCGCGATTTACGATCGTCTGGGTCAGAAAGACAAAGCGCTCCAGGACTTGCAGGCAGCGCAACAATTCCAGCCGCAATAATCGGACGCAGGCATTGAACAGTTTGTTAACCTGGCCTCGAATGCCGGTCGTCCTGCTATTTTTGCCCCTTGAAAAATTCCATCCATCGGACTAAGACTGCCTTTTTCATGAATAAAACACTTCTACCCTGCCTTTTTTTGACCCTGACCACCCTCGTTTCTTTCGCCCAGACGCCCTCCCGCAACTACGAACTGCGCAATGGCAATTTTTACAACGGCAAAGATTTCACACCCGGCACCTGGTATGTTTCCAACGGTCTTTTGAGTAAAAAATCACCCGCCAAAATTGACTCTGTCGTTGATTTACAAGGGCGTTTTGTCACGCCACCGATGGGTGATGCTTTTTGTTCGAGCGTTGCTGATAATCTCTCAGCCGCTAATGTTTCAAGACATTACACCGACGAAGGCACTTTTTACCTGCAAATACTCTCCAATACGCAGGAGGGGCGTGCGACCGTGCAAAATTTGTTGAACAAACCCGGCGCCCCAGATGCCGTTTTTGCAAACGGAGGGCTGACCTGCACACTTGGCTACCCATTCGTGAAATACGAGGCGCCCGCTCAGAATATTCGTACGCCCGACATGATAGCGCAGCGGTACGATTTCATCAAACAACAACGCAAAATGTTGGGCAATGGCTACTGGTTCATTGATTCCAAAGCCGCGCTCGACAAGGAATGGCCCAAAATATTGGCTCAAAAACCTGCCGCAATCTCTATCTATCTGCTTGATAGTCAGAACAACGGAGGTAAAGAAAGCAAAGGTCTGAACCCTGAAATTGCCAAAGCAGTCGTCAAAAAAGCGCACAAAGCCAAGTTGCCGGTATGGGCGCATGTGGAAACCCTGGAAGACGTCAGGCTCGCTATAAAACTTGGCGTGGAAGGCATTGCCAATCTTCCCGGTTATCAATGGGACGGCAACGGCGATGTCAAAAAGTTTGAACTGGCGGATGCGGATATTCAACAATTAGCCAAGAAAAAAATAGCGGTGGCGACACTGTTCTCGCACAGCCAATCGGCCACACCCCGCCCCGCTGTCCGGGATTTTCATATCAAAACATTGAAGCGGCTGTTTGAAGGCAAAGTAAATGTAGTGCTCGGTTCTGACGACCCGCAGCGTACAGGACGCGCCGAACTCAACTACTGGCATTTGCTCGGAGAACTCGATGCCGGAGATATTTTGAAAGCGCTGTGCGAAAACACGCCGCGCGCCATTTTTCCCAAACGCAAAATCGGCAAAATCGAAGAAGGCTACGAAGCCAGTTTCCTTGTTTTGAGCGACAATCCCCTGAGTAATATTTTGAAAATCAGGCTGACAGCATTTAAAATGAAAAATGGCCAATGGGTGAAATAACCCGTACGACCCCACCGGCTGTTTTTTTTCAAAATCATTCGGGTTGAAATTTCAGGTTTCGCACAAATGACTCATCGGTAAGGCTGCGCAGAAAAGCCACTAAATCAGCCTTTTCCGATGTCGTCAGCCCAAGTGGCCGCAGCAGCGCGCTCTTATTGGGGTGCGGTTTCCCGCCCGAGTTGTAGTGCTCCACGACGCGCTCCAAAGTTTGGAGGCTGCCGTCGTGCATATAAGGCGCGGTGAGTAACACGTTGCGTAAAGTTGGCACCTTGAAGCGCGCCCGATCCGTCTCGAGACCGGTCAGACGAAAACGCCCGGGGTCAGCATATTCAGTGTAGAGGCCGTTGTTTTCGAGGGCGTAATTGGTAAAATTGAACCCGCCATGACATTGTGCGCAATTGGTTTTTTCTGAAAAAAACAATGCCATGCCCCGTTTTTCAGCTGCGCTGAGCGCCGTCTTTTTTCCCTGAAAAAAATATTGGTCATAGCGACTTTGTCCGCTCACAAAAGTCCTTTCAAAACAGGCGAGTGCGCGCGTGATGACAAACGCGTCGGGGTCGCGGTCGTAAGCCTCCCGGCTCATACGTACGTATGAAGTATCGCGCATCATCCGCTCTGCTATCAGTAAAATATTGAAATCAAACTCGTTGTGTTCCTGAATGGGGACAAGTACCTGCATTTCTAAAGTAGGGACGCTGCCGTCGCGGGTGAAATAAGGATGATACGCGATGTTCGCCAAAGTGGAAGCATTGCGGGTTCCGGGACGACCTGCTACACCCGGGCTGAGCGCGACCGTATCGCTGAACGCTTTTCCTGCATGATGACACGAGGCACAGGAAATACTGCTGTCGCGCGCCATCACCGGGTCGTAAAATAATTTCTTGCCCAACGCCCAACGCGCCGTCGTCAGCTGGTTGTCTTGTGGAAAATCCGGCGCGGGAAAACCCGGTGGCACAGCAAGCAAAGGCTCCGGCTCAACCGGGCCGGGGTTGGAAGATTCTTTCTCACAAGCGAAGCACAGGATTGTCCAAAGAAGTAGTATTCCAATTTTGTTCATAAAAGAGTAAACAGTAGCAAGGTTTGCAAATATCGCTACATGCGCGCTACATAGATTTGCCTTAAATGGCTGCTTTTGATTTTTTAAGATTTGCAAACCAAAATATTTTCGTTTTTTTCGGCATCAAATCTAATCACATACCTACCCACACGATGAAGCAATTTTCCAAACCGATTCTTTTTGTAGCCTTCCTTTTGTGTGTTTTGGAGCAAATGAGCGCCCAAGACCCCTGTTTTTCGCAGTTTTATGCTTCACCCTGGAACCTGAACCCGGCCATGACCGGCCTTTTCAATGGCCGCTGGCGCGTCACTGCCAACTATCGCGACCAATGGAACAGTTTTCTGAATCCAGTGCCATTTCGCACCTACGCTGTCGCTGCCGACGCTCGATTTGAGGTAGGCCGCGACGACTACGCGGCTTTCGGTATCGGCGCCATGCACGACGAGGCGGGTACAGCGCGGTTTGTGCAAAACAAAGTGCAACTCGGTGGTGCTTTTCTGAAACAACTCACCGGCGGTCGCTATCGCGCCGAACACTACCTTTCGGCGGGCGCCCAATTGGGTTTTGGACAAAATTCTATTGACTGGAGCCGCCTGTGGTTCTCGCGCCAATTCGACCAGACCAACGAAATCCCCGACCCTACCCTGCCAAACGGCGAGCCCAACACTGACATTAATTCGAAGGCCTATCTCGACTTTAACGCGGGTTTGCTTTGGTACATGCTTTTCGGCGCCGATGGTTTTGTGTACGCCGGAGGCGCTTTGCATCACATCAATGCGCCGGTTATCTCGCTCACAGGCGACGACCAGGAAACGCTTTATTCACGCTGGTCGGGTCATGCAGGCGGCCAATTTCCCCTCAATGAAAATTTCGGAGTATTGCCTGGGGTGCTCGTGATGAAGCAAGGGCCGGCATTTGAGACTGATTTTGGGGTCAATTTCCGTTATTCCAACAATGACTTGAACGAACTGGCACTCCGCGCGGGCGCATGGGCAAGACTCGGCAACAAACTCGACCAGGGCTTGGGAATGGACGCCATCACGATCGTGGGCATGCTCGAACTGAACCGCTGGATGCTTGGCCTGAGTTACGATATCACGGCTTCCAGTCTGACGGCGGCAAATAATTCGCGCGGCGCTTTTGAACTCTCGCTGACGTATTTTCACCCCGGCGAGCGGCGGCAACGTGTTGTTTGTCCGAGATTTTAGCGGCATCAAAGTCTTTTTTCCAACACAATCTGTAAACGGCCATCTTCTTTTTTCGTAAGTCCTACGATGACAAAACCGCATTTCAGGTTGAGAATCAGCATATTTTTCCAGCGATTATAGGTTTTGGTGCACACTTTTAGGAAGCCATTCGCTTTGCACCAGGCGTGTTGGCGTTCCATTAACAGGAGGGCTATCCCGCGCCGGCGGAAAGGTGGGCTCACAGCGCCAAGCCAACTATAAAACACTTCTGAATTGAGCGGATAGCCTATTTTAAAACCAGCGAGGGAGTTATTTTGACGAACGACAAGTGTTAGCAAATGTTCGGCATTCATGCGCTGGCGGAATTTGGCTTCATCAACGTCGCCAAAAATTTCCCCGTATAAATCCAGAATCTCTGCCTCCAGTTCAGCAGACAAAGTCCCTTCGTAGACTTCGACCTCCATTTTTTAAAAACTTACCTGACCAAAGTAGCAAATCCCCTGAACTCGAAAGGTTCGCCGCGTGGCCCGATAAAAGTGACAAGATAGACGTAAACCCCGGCGGGGGACATGCCGCCGGTATTTTGCACGCGACCATTCCACTCATCGTTGGGATTGGTCGTTTCGTACACCAATTCGCCCCAGCGGTTCCAGATTGTCATGCGGAAATTGGTCGCGCCTTCCATAAATCCTTTTCCTAAAAATCCGTCGTTCAAACCGTCGCCATTGGGTGTGAAGGCATTGGGCATGTGCCAAAGTACGATCGGGCGAATGTCGAGGTACTTTATCATCGAATCCTTGCATCCTTCAGCATGCGTGACGATGAGGCGTATTTTTACCAGGCCAGTATCAGGAAAAGTGTAGGTGGGGTTTTGTTCGATGGTGGTTTTGTAAGGCCCGAGTTGCCAGTTCCAGTGCGCGGCATCTACCGATTTGTCAATAAATTTTACAGTATTATTGAAATTGGTGAGCAGAGTGTCGGGATCGCACTCGAAATCGGCGATGGGTGAAGGCTCCACCCGAATCAGTCCGGGAAAATCAGCAGATGTAAAGCAACCAATCGGCGAAGTGATGGACACCTTGACATCGAAATCACCGGGCACATCATACAAATGTGTCGGACTAATCGTATCCTCGAGCGTCGTGCCATCGCCGAAATCCCATTTGATGTTGTAGGTTTCGTCAATCGGTGTAGACAGGTTGTCAAAGAAAATGAGTGCCGGAGCACAGCCGAGGTAGCTGCTCGGCTCGATGATGATAAGTGGCGGCACGGGGAACCACTCAATTGTCTGAAGGGTGTCGTCGGAGCATTTGTTCGTATCTGACACGCGCAGCCGTACGGGATGATTACCGGGGATAGAGTACAGAAAATCAGGGTTTTGTTCGTCGGATTGGCCACCCGGAACGCCAAAACGCCAGTCCCAGCGATTGACCACGCCATCGCCGAAGGACTGATCGGTGAACACGACCGGCCCGGCGATGCAGGTGTCGTAGTCGTAGGCAAAACTTGCTGTGATTTTTGGGAAGATGTTGACTGAAATTTCAGCCGTGTCGCCACATTCCGAGTTCGGGTTCAGAATGAGAAGTCCCGTGTAAGAGCCCGTATCAGGAAAGGGGACAACGGCATCCCAATTCTGCGTTTCAGAAAAAATATTGCCATTTTTTAGATCAAAGCGCCATTCCCAGGAGGTGATTTTGGACTGGTCAACACTCAGATTTTGAAACTCGACCGTGTTTTCTCCGCAGGATTTGATGGCAAATTTTTTAGGCCCCACTACTTTGAAAGAATCCGTCTCGATGTTTGCCAGAACTGTCGGTTGGCAGTCGGCAACATTAAACTGAAAATCCCGCCGAAGCTCGGACAGCAATATCCCGTTGCGAAACTCGCGCACCCGAACTCCCACTACAAACTGTCCCTGGGTGTTGGGCTTGCCGGTAATCAGGCCGGTCACGGAATTTATGTCCACTTGCGGAGATCCTCCCATCGGGTTGGCCGGGGAATAAGGCGGCGCATAAATGACATTGCCAAACGGCGGAGCGCAAGGCGGCGTGGGCTTCGCGCCGTCACAGGAAGTCAGGGCAGGGGGCTGCAATAAAGGGCCACCGCCCTGGAGCGGGGCGACGAGGTCGTACACCAATTGGTCGCCATCTTCGTCCGACGCAGAATGATCGAAATCGAGGAAAAAATCTTTGCAAATAATAATCGGCGGAAAATTGTTGAACACCGGGCTGTTGTTGCAAACATTCTGTGCCGCTGCCGTCAATTCCATCGCATAGGTAGCGCCTACATCGCCGGGATTGATAAGATTGGAAATGGTCAGGTTCCGGCAACAACGTTGATAAACAATGAAATAGCTTTCATTTTGCAAAACAGGTAAAACGCGCTCAAAAGTATAAATAGCTTGTTCGACACAAACATTGGGAATCTGAGCGATACAGTCTGGCGGGATGGGAACGAGTTGTGTGACGACAGGGGAAGATGTCTGAAAATTTTGTACGCTAACAAAACTGCTCCCGCCGGGCAAGCCCCGGTAAATTGCCATTTCGGCAGGAATGTCAAAATAAGCACCACTACCGAGGCAATCACGATAAATTTTCATCGTGAAACGGTAACGTTTGCTGTTGTTGGGTGCGTCACCGAGGCATTCGTAAGTGATTTCCCCGCCGATGATGTGCATCGAAAAGGCGTTTTTTGGGAAAAAAGACAGCAAAGTGAGTAAGGTCAAAATCCCGCGAAAGGTCATAGTATGTTGTGTATTTGCCTGATGGTTGGTTTGGTAAACAGAAAAATCAGACTTTTGCTTCCTCAAAAGTACATTTACTAACGATTCAAAAAAGCCTATTGTTGGCAATGTTCCTGCTACGCGACGACATTTCGGAAATTGTACGCCTCCTCGAAGGCGGAAATATTATTTGTTACCCCACCGATACGATTTGGGGGATTGGTTGCGACGCTACCAATGAGGCGGCTATCACCCGCGTCTCGGCCCTTAAAGGCCGCACGCCGGATAAAGGGTACATACTACTTGTCTCGAGCATCGAAATGCTCAGGCAATACGTACCCAAGATACATCCGCGTCTCGAAACGCTTTTAGCGTACCATACTCGTCCGCTCACTATTGTGTTCGAGCGTGGAGTGGTTGGACTGCCCGCTGCTGCAAAGGCACCCGACGGTTCGGCTGCTATCCGGGTTGCCAGTGACGAATTTTGCAAGGAATTGATCGCCGCTTTTGGCAAGCCACTCATCAGCACTTCTGCCAATAAAAACGGCGAGCCTTATCCGCCCACTTTTGGGGCTATCAGCAGCGAAATACTTGGCGGAGTGGACTATGTGGTGAAGTACCGGCAGGATGACAAGGAGCCGGGACAGCCTTCTTCGATTGCCAAATTGGACCGCCATCAGGAACTGGAATTTATCCGGGAATAACCTTGTTTATTGGCCGGGTATAGCTTCCACCAAGTTTTTTACATATTCATTGTCAGTTTGTTGGAAGATATTTTCAGGAAAACCGAGGGCTTCGATTTTTCCCCGGTTCATCACCAGCAATCGGTCGCACATTTGCTGTATGACGCTCAAATCATGCGAGATGAACAGGTAAGTCAGGCCGTATTTCTCCTGCAAATCCATCAACAAATTCAGCACTGTAGCCTGCACGGACACATCGAGGGAAGAGACGACTTCGTCGCAAATCAGCAATTTGGGTTCCACCGCCAGCGCCCGCGCAAGGCAAATTCTTTGTCTTTGGCCGCCTGAGAATTCATGTGGGAGCCGGTGGAAATGGTCGCCTTTCAGTCCGGTCACTTCCAGCAATTCGACGGCTTTTTCGCGGCGAATCTGCTCATTTGAATGAAGCCCGTGTACTTTCATCGGTTCTGTGATGGCTTCGCCGATGGGAACCCGGGGATTGAGCGACGAGTATGGGTCTTGAAAAACGACCTGAATTTCCCGGCGAAAGGGATGGAATTCCTCTTCGGAAAGTTGCAACAGATCGGTGTTCCCGTAAAATATTTTCCCTAAAAAAGTCTCTGTCAGGCGAGCGATAGCACGCCCCAGCGTCGTTTTTCCACAGCCCGATTCGCCCGCCAAACCAAAAGTCTCGCCGGGAAAAACTTCAAAACTGACATCATCCACAGCGTGTAGCCATTTGACAGGTTGGCCGAGCCAATTTTTCTTAACCGGATAACGAACAGTCAGGTTATTTACCTGTATGACAGGCTTTTGTGAAAAAATAGACTCCCTGCGTTTAGCCGTCTCGGCTGGGGCGACCACTTGCGCGACATAGTTTTTTTGTTCCAGAAAGTCGCAAACGGTCGGCATTCTCCGCCATTTACGGCGAAGTGAAGGCCGGCAGGCGACAAGCCCTTTTGTGTAAGGATGTTCCGGTTGTTCCAGAATTTTTTCCACCCTGCCCTCTTCCACAATTTTCCCCTGAAACATGACGACAACGCGGTCGCAGATTTCCGAAATCACCCCCAAATCGTGACTGATGAAGAGCATGGAAAGGCCCGTTTCAGTTTTCAGTTCGCCCATCAAATCGAGAATGGTTTTTTGCACTGTTACATCCAGGGCCGTTGTCGGTTCGTCGGCAATGAGTATTTTTGGTTGACAACTCATGGCCATTGCAATCATCACGCGTTGCTTTTGGCCGCCGCTAATCTGGTGCGGGAATGCGTCGAAAATACGCTCCGGATCAGCCAGTCGCACCCGCTCGAAGAGTTTGATTGTCTGCGATCTGGCATTTTCGAGCGAAACTTTTTGGTGCAGCCGAATCGCCTCAGCCACCTGCTCGCCACAGCGAAAAACGGGATTGAGCGAGGTCATTGGCTCCTGAAAAATCATGGCGATTTCAGCGCCGCGAACGGCAGGGAGCGAAGGTTCCGGCAGCGCGAGCAGATTGTTGGTTGTTTGAAAAAGTATTTCGCCGGAAGTGATTTTTCCTGCTCCCGGCAACAAACGCATGATAGATAGCGCCGTAACGGATTTGCCCGAACCCGATTCGCCGACGATGCCCAGTGTTTCGCCTTTGTCGAGATGGAATGAAATGCCGTCCACTGCCCGTATCGTGCCGCTGGCGGACGGAAATTCGACACTCAAGTTGTTGATTTCGAGAAGAGTATTCATACTTGTATGGCGGAATGATATTCCGCCTCTCTTACGGGCGGACTATCATTCCGCCATACGAAGGTTGCAAAAACCCTTTCCCCATTCCACCTCGATTTTCCCGCCTTTTGTCAGCCACTCCACCAGTTCGGCGCCAAGCAATTCGGCACGCCAACCACTCAAAAGTGCATCATCGAAATCGTCGCTACCGGCTTTCAGGCGGTTGAAATCGCCTTTCGGGAGCAGGAGTGCGGCGCTGATTTCGTGTTCGAGACATTGTTTTTTGACAAAATGGTAAAGCAGTTCCATCGTCCATTCGCGCTCCGGGTCTTCGGGAGCAGGCTTGGGCAAAGCGTTTAAAAAATCTTTTTCTTCGTCGTTGGGTTTCCTGCGCCAGAGTTCCTGCCAGATGTCGAGGTTTTTTTTCCAGACGTTTTCCGGGAGGGTACGATTGGCCCGAAACGCGCCGGGACCGTCTTTTGTGGCCCGCAGCACCGTGCTGATAAACCGGCTTTGCAGTACCTGTTCTTTCGGGATGTTCAGTTCCATCGCCCGCTCTACTCGCCAGCGGTAGAGCCGCATGAGAAACACTTTTTCCTGAAAACCGATTTGATGAACGAAATCGTTGGAAAGCAGTTCTTTATTGGGGTCAACTTCGTAAAAATAGGGGCTTTCCCACTTGCGATTTTCCTCGCGCGCCCAGGCCTCGCGTTGGTGGCCGGCGAGTTTTCGTGTCAATTTTCCGTGCAGTGCAGGCAAATATTTCACGTCCTCCACCGCGTAGTCGAGCGCTTTGGGTTCGAGTGGACGGGTCGCCCAGTCGGCGACGGTGTGGCTTTTAGCAAGGGAGACGCGGAGTTCGCGTTCGACGATTTTGGCGAAACCTGCCGGGTAATTGTAGCCGATAAAACCGGCAGCGATTTGTGTGTCGAACGTGTTTTGCGGCACGGTGCCGAACAGCGTATTGAGCAGGCGATAGTCGTTGTCGCCTGCGTGGGTGATTTTCAAAACCTTCGGGTCAGCGATGATGTCGAGGAATTTCCTAAGGTCGCCAATACGCAGGGTGTCAACGAGATAAATCTCGTCGCCTGCTACGATCTGGATGAGGCAAAGTATAGGGATGTAGGTTTTTTCGCCGACAAATTCTGTGTCGAAACCAATCCATTCCGCACTTGCCAACGCATCCATCACCCGGTCGAAGTCGTTCTGCTTTTCAAGGAAGAGTATGCGGTGATTCATGGGGCGAAGGTAAACATGATTGGAAGGATGCAACAGATTCGCAAGATTTTTGGCCTTCAGTTTTCCTTTTTCAATTTGTGTAAAAGAATGTGTTTCAAACATCGTTTTCTTTGCTGTGAAAAATAAAAAATGAAACCCGCAAAGACGGGGATATGCAGCATTCCTCATTTTCAAACTGACTGTCTCTGCGGTGAATAAATATTTACACCATGAAAAAACTACTTTTTGGCATCGCCATTTTTCTCGTCCTGCTCATTGGGGCGCTCATTGCTATTCCTTACATTTTTAAAGACGAAATCATCGCCCAGGTTAAAGCCACTGCCAACGAAAGCCTGACCGCCACAGTGGATTTCAAGGACGTGGATATTTCCGTTTTTCGCAATTTCCCAAAACTCTCCGTCGGCCTCGAAGGGCTGGAAGTGACCAACGGCCCCGGCCCATTTGAGGGCGTGAAACTCATCCAGTGCGAGCGCCTCGACGTGGCGGTTGACCTTTGGTCGGCTATTTTTGGCAGCGAAGTCGTCGTGAAAGGTTTGTATTTTCAAAAACCCGACATCCGTGTGTTCGTCCTGAGCAATGGCGATGCGAATTATGACATCACGAAACCCGAGCCTGCGGGAAGCACGGCTGCTTCTTCTGAAAGCAGCCCGATAAAACTCGAACGTTACGGCATTTCAGAAGGTAAAATTCTCTACGACGACCGGGGGCTCGATATGCGCGCCTACCTCGAAGGTTTGGAACACACCGGCTCCGGCGAATTTACTGCCGACCTCTACGATTTTGTAATGAAAACCGCCATCGAACGCCTCTCGGTGAACTACAGCGGCATTCAATATTTGCGCAATGCGCGCGCCGACTGGGATGCCACTTTGAGCGCCGACATGAAAAATATGAAGTTCACATTCAAGGAAAACGACCTGAAAGTGAACGCTTTACAAGTCATGCTCGACGGCTGGGTCGAAATGCCTGAAAACTCCGAGGACATCCGGATGGACCTGACTTTCGGCACGCCGCAGAACACGTTCAAAAGCCTGCTGTCCATCATTCCCGGCGCCTACACGAAAGATTTTGAGAGCGTGCAGGCCAACGGCACGGTACAGTTTGCCGGCTTTGCAAAAGGCACGTACAACGATAAAATTTATCCTGCGTTCAAACTGAATTTTGTTGTCGGCAACGCCGATTTCAAATATCCCAGCCTGCCCCTTGGCGTAAGCAGTATCAACGTGGACGCCACCATCAACAGCCCTTCGTCGCGCCTGAACGACATGACGGTGAACATCCCAAAATTCAGTCTGCGCATCGGCTCCAACCCGCTCGAAGGCTATTTCAATTTGAAAACACCCGAATCCGACCCCACCGTTGACACCAAAATCGTCGGTACACTCAATCTCGGCGAACTTTCCAAAGCCTTCCCGATGGAAGGCGTGCAGGAACTGGCAGGCATCATCAAAGCCAACGTGACGATGAAGGCCGCGATGAGCCAGATTGACCAGGCCAAATACGACCAGGTAAACATGGCGGGCGACTTTGCCATGAGTGGCATCAGCTACAAAGCCGCCGACATGCCGGCTGTCAAAATTAACCAACTTACGACAAGTCTCACACCACAAAGAGTTGACATTCAAAACTTTGATGCCAAACTTGGCAACAGCGACCTTCGTGCCAACGGCTCGATTGACAACATCCTCGCTTATTTTTCCACTAACAAAACCATGACCGGCACGCTCAATTTTTCCTCCGGCCTTTTCGATGCCAACGAGTGGATGGAACCCACCGCCACCGATGCCGGCGTAGTGCCGAGCGACGTGGAAACGCCGGCGACAGCCAGTTCGGAGAAGGCTTTTGACCGCTGGGATTTCACCGTAGATGGCAAAATCAATCGCCTGAAATACGACACCTACGACCTCACGAACATGGCGATGAAAGGTCATTTTATGCCAAATAAAATGACGGTGGATAACTTCGGAATGAACATCGGCGCCAGCGATTTGAGCGGAAACGGCAAGATTTTGAACGCCTGGAACTACCTTTTTGACAACCAAACGGTATCGGGTGTGGTCAATTTGCAGTCCAATTTCTTTGACTTGAATCAGTTTATGGAAGAGCCGACTGCTACTGCCACTGCTACTTCTAAAACCGCCCCCGCTCCTGCTGCCGCTGAAATAATTCCCGTGCCGGAAAATGTGGACATGGTGTTGAACGCCGATTTTAAGAAAGTAAAATACACGACTTACGACCTGAACAACCTGAACGGCCAGGTCGTAGTAAAAAACAGTTCAGCCAAATTGCAGGACGTGACAGCCGACGTCGTTGGTGGGCAAATCGGACTGAACGGCGAATACAACACGCAGGATCCGGCCAAGCCACTCTTCAATGTGGACATGGCACTGCAAAACATGGGCTTTAAACAGGCTTTCCAGACTTTCGCCACCGTGAAAGCCCTTGCCCCCGTGATGCAATTGATTGACGGAAAATTCAATACCTCGCTCTCCATGAGCGGCGTGTTGGGCAAAGACATGATGCCCGATTTGACGACGCTTTCGGCAGCCGGATTTTTGGAAACGCTGAACGCGGTATTCAATAACTTCAAACCGATGAACGACATCGGCTCCAAACTTGGCGTTGATTATTTGCAAAAACTGGAATTGAAAAACACCAAAAACTGGTTTGAAATCAAGGACGGGAAAGTCATCGTCAAGCCCTTCAATGCTCAGGTTCGCGACGTAGCGATGCAAATCGGCGGCTCGCACGGTTTGTCGCAAGAGATGGAATATCAGATTGTTACGAAAGTGCCACGCTCGGCTTTGCAAAAAAGCGCCGTAGGTGCCGCCGCCAATTCGGGCCTCAACTTCCTCAGCAAAGAAGCCGGCAAATACGGCGTCAACATCGCACAAGGCGAGTATATCAATGTTCGTTTCGACCTCACTGGGACGCTTTTTAGCCCTAAAGTCGCCATGAAAGTCCTTGGCTCCGACGGCCAAGCCACTATCAAAGACGAAGCGACGGCCACCGTGCAAGCGACCGTTGACAAAGCCAAGGACTCCCTGAGAAATGTCGCCAGCCGCGAACTCGACAAAGCCAAAGAACAAGCCAAAGCAGCCGCTGAAAAAGCAGCTGACAGCATTCGCGCTGTCGCCGACAAAAAAATTCAGGATGCTAAAGACAAGGCTGCCAAAGAGTTAGGCGATAAAGCCGGCGAAGCAGCCGGAAAAAAAGCCGATGAAGTCTTGGGCGATAAAGGCAAAAAAACAGTGGACGACGCCAAGAAAAAATTGGAAGAATGGGACCCGTTCAAAAAGAAAAAGAAAGATAACTAACCCTCTTTTTGTCATCCGCCTACTGGCGGATGACAAAAACGTTCATCACTCATAACTCATCTCTCTTTTGAGGATCCCGCGCTGGAAAAAATTGCTCTCGCATATCGTGCCGCTCACGCTGGAAGAAACCGGCTCCGAGCAAAATCCCGAATTGACGGTAACGCTCGACAAAGGCAGGCTGCAACTACTCAGCGGCGACGCGATTTATTCCTGGGATGATTTGTACAAAAACTTCCTGATTGCTTTCGACCAACTGAAAATTGACGAGCAAAAAATTGAAGACGTACTGATTCTCGGCCTCGGTCTCGGCTCCATCCCTTACATGCTGGAGAAAATTTTCCACCGAAACTACCACTACACCGCCGTCGAATGGGATGAGACGGTAGCCGAACTCGCTGCCAAATACACACTCTCCCGCCTTTCCAGCCCGGTAGAAATTGTGACTGCCGATGCCGAGATTTTCGTGCAAATCACAGAGGAACAATACGATATGGTCGTAGTAGATATTTTTGAAGACGACCTTACGCCACCGCAATTCGAGACCATGGCATTTTTACAAAAATGCAACAACCTGATTCGCCCTGGCGGATTGTTGCTCTTCAATCGCCTGCACGGCGGCGACAGGTCCGTCAAAATTGTGACCGAGCGTTTCTTCGAACGCGATTTTAAAGCCGTATTTCCGGAAGCATGGGCAATTGATACAGGCGGAAACTGGATACTCTGTTTCCGGAAAGAGAAAGAATAAAACACCCGCTAATTCCCGCCTAAGGGATTTTTCGGCTTTTTTCTCGGAATAATATAGCCGCTGAGATACAAAATGTTGCGTGAGTTGGGTCTTGAATTGTCGTACACAATGATGCCGGGCTTCGCTTCTCCCGCCTTTCCCGCACTATCGAACTCGACCCGGATGGTGGCCGTTTGTCCGGGCAACAAAGGCTCTTTGGGAAACCGTAACACCGTACAATCACAGCTAGCCCTTACATTTCGAATCATGTACGGATGCTCGCCCGTGTTAGTGACTTTGAAAGAATCCAGCAGGATGTCGCCTTCGTTGATTTCATCGAAAAACAACGTATCAGGTACCCACCGGACTGTTGTTTTTTCCTGAATATCAGGCGTCTGAGATTTTAAAATAAGGTTTCCTTGCAGAAGCAAAAACAGGATAAAAAATCGGGTAAACATTTTCATGTGAGCCAAAAAGATAAATCGGATGGTCGGCAAAAGTACATTTGGGAAAAAAGAAATCGGCAGGTTTTGCGGCTAATTACAATTCCTTAACCAAGTCACAGGATATGGACCTGTCCGAAATGAAAAAGGCGGCCCTTTCAGAGCGCCTGTGTGCGGGAAGCGAGACTCGAACTCGTCCCGAAACATCACTACTACCAATTCCGCCATTCAAGGTTCCATTTTTGGGGAAAAATCCCAAATAAAAAAAGACCGTCCTTTCGGACAGCCTTTTGAATTTAAGTGCGGGAAGCGAGACTCGAACTCGTCCCGAGGCATCGGGATGAAGGCGCACGCCCCCGAATCCCGAAACATCACTACTACCAATTCC
>Ga0209172_10000740_pt1 | contig 84529 bp, 77 predicted proteins | sample LarsenN4metaG_FD_184113 | JGI IMG/M metagenome (GOLD analysis project Ga0209172, IMG submission 184113) | Hot spring sediment bacterial and archeal communities from British Columbia, Canada, to study Microbial Dark Matter (Phase II) - Larsen... ... | reverse complement strand
GGCGTAAGCCGCGTCACCGTCATCCCGGCGTACGCCGCGTCACCGTCATCCCGGCGTACGCCGCGTCATCGTCATCCCGGCGTACGCCGCGTCACCGTCATCCCGGCGTACGCCGCGTCACCGTCATCCCGGCGTACGCCGGGATCCAGAAAGGTCATGGATCCCGTCTTTCGACGGGATGACCGACACGCGATGCAGAGGCATCGCTGAGTCGGTCAGTTGAAGAGATTGAGGATGCCGTCGAGGCCGACGTAATTGATGGCGTGCGTCGCCTGGCTGCGCACGATCGGCTTGGCGTGATAGGCGACGCTCACGGCGGCTTCCGCCATGAACTTGAGATCGTTCGCGCCATCGCCGATGGCGATGATCTGCGAACGGTCGATTCCGAGCGCCTCGCGCACGCGGATCAACTCGTCGCGCTTTCCGTCCGCGTTCACGATGCGCCCGACGACCTGCCCCGTGAGCTTGCCATCGCGCACTTCCAGCGTGTTGGCGCGGGTGTAATCGAGCGCGAGGCGCGGCTTGAGGCGCTCGGTGATGCGGGTGAACCCGCCCGAGACGAGGAGCGTCCGGATGCCGGCGCGCTTCGCCGCGGCGAGGAGCTTCTCGGCGCCCGGCGTGAGCTCGAGCCGCTCGTCGTAGACGCGGTCGATCGCGGCCTCGTCGAGCCCCTTCAGCAGGGCGACGCGATGGCGCAGGCTTTCGTCGTATTCTATTTCGCCGCGCATCGCGCGCGCGGTGATCGCCGCGACTTCCTGCTTGAGCCCCACGAGATCCGCGAGCTCGTCGATGGTCTCGATGGTGATGAGCGTCGAGTCCATGTCCATCACGAGCAGACGGAAGTCCGCAAGCCGCCGCGTCTCCGGAACGTATGCGTAGTCCAGTGCCCGTGATTCGCAGATTGCGGCGATCTCGTCGGCGGGCTGCGCGTCGATGAGGCGGAAGGCTTCCGGGGTCATCCGCTCGATGCGAGCGGCACGCGTGAGTTTCGCGAGTTCCTTGAGATCGGGCGTTGCGACGTCGGCGCCCTGGATGACGAGGTGCATCGCGGGCTATGCCTGGATTCCGGCCCCGGATAGAGACCTCCGGGGCATGCTTACCGACCCCGGGATGACGACGGTGGCGTGAGCCGGGATGACAAATCCGTCATTCCGGACAGTGATCCGGAATCCAGAGAAGGCGGGGAGCGCTTTCGCCGGGATGAAGCGAGCTACCGCGGCCGATACTTCTCCGCGCACCGGTGTATCGCCATGTTGGTGGCGAGCTGGAGGCAGTGCCGCGCGTCGACGTTCGCCACGCGGGTGCGCTTGCGCGCGGGCTTCGCTTCGTCCTTCATGGCCATGGGCTTGTCCGCGCTCGCGGCCGGTGCGGGGGCCGCCTGCGGCTTTGCGTCCTTCATCTGCCCGGCGACCGGCACGGCGGCCAACGCGATCAAGAGTGCCGTGACCGGCAGTACGGCGGCATTGCTTTTCATGGAAGCCTCCTTGTTGTGCGCGCATCCCGGGAAGCAAGCTTACCATCCTTTCAATGGAGTGCGCTGAAGGCCTCGCGCACCGCCGCGACCCGCGCCTTCACGTCGAGCGTCTTCACCTCGATGCGCAGCCGGTCCTGACCCGCGAGACGGTAGTTGCGCCGGCTCTGCACGAGCTGGAGCACCTTGATCGGCTCGATCGGGGGATGCGGCACGAACTGGAGCTGCACGGCGGCATCGGTCGCATCCACGCGCGCGATCCCGAGCGGCTTGCCGAGGATGCGCAGCCGATGGCTGTCGATCAATGCGCGTGCAGCCTCCGGCAGCGGCCCGAAGCGGTCGACCAGCTCCTCGCGCAGCGCGTTCAACGCCTCCTCGTCCTCGCAGTTCGCGAGCCGCTTGTAGAGGACGAGCCGCTCGTGCACGTCGAGCACGTAATCGGAGGGCAGTAGCGCCGGCACGTGCAGGTTGATCTCGGTCGTGACGCCGAGCGGCGCGGTGAGATCGGGCTCGCGGCCCTGCTTGAGCGAGCGCACGGCGGAATCGAGCATCGCGCAGTAGAGATTGAACCCCACTTCCTGCATCTCTCCGCTTTGCGACTCGCCGAGCACTTCCCCGGCGCCGCGGATCTCGAGATCGTGCATCGCGAGGAAGAATCCGGAGCCGAGCTCCTCCATCATCTGGATCGCCTCGAGCCGCTTCTTCGCCTGCGCCGTGATGTTGCCCTCTTCCGGAAGCAGCAGGTAGGCGTAAGCCTGGTGGTGGGAGCGCCCGACGCGGCCGCGCAACTGATGGAGCTGCGCGAGCCCGAACTTGTCGGCGCGGTTGATGATGATCGTGTTCGCGCTCGGGACGTCGATGCCGGTCTCGATGATCGTCGTGCAGAGCAGCACGTTGAAGCGCTGCTGGTAGAAGTCGCGCATCACGTGCTCGAGCTCGCGCTCGCGCATCTGGCCGTGCGCGACGCGGATCCGCGCCTCCGGCACGAGCTTCGTCAGCGTTTCCTCGACGTGACGGATGGTGTCGATGTCGTTGTGCAGGAAGTAGGTCTGCCCGCCGCGCTTCAGCTCCCGCATCACCGCCTCGCGAATGAGCGCGCGGCTGTGGCGCGAGACGAAGGTCTTGATCGCGAGCCGGCGCTGCGGGGCGGTCGCGATCACCGAAAAGTCGCGCAACCCTTCGAGTGACATCGCGAGCGTGCGCGGGATCGGCGTGGCGGTGAGCGTGAGCACGTCCACTTCCGCGCGCAGCGCCTTCAGCCGCTCCTTCTGGCGCACACCGAAGCGATGCTCCTCGTCGATGATGACGAGCCCCAAGTTCCTGAATTTCACCTCGCGCCCGAGGAGCTTGTGCGTGCCGATCGCGATGTCGATGCGCCCTTCCGCGAGCCCCTGCAGCGCTTCGGCCGATTCCTTCGCGCTGCGAAAGCGCGAAAGCTCCGCAATGCGAACCGGCCAGTCGGCGAAGCGGTCGCTGAAAGTGTTGAAGTGCTGCTCGACGAGCAGCGTAGTCGGCACCAGCACCGCGACCTGCTTGCCGTCGGCGACGGCGACGAACGCCGCCCGCAGCGCCACTTCGGTCTTGCCGAAGCCGACGTCACCGCAGATCAGGCGATCCATCGGCTTGCCGTTTCTGAGATCCTCCAGCGTCGCGTTGATCGCCGCCGCCTGGTCCGGCGTCTCTTCGAACGGAAAGCCTTCAGCGAACGCCTCGTAGTCGTGCTGCCGGATGCCGAACGCGTGCCCCTTGCGGGAGGCGCGCTGTGCGTAGAGGTTGAGCAGCTCCGCGGCGGTGTCGCGCACCTGCGCCGCGGCTTTCTTCTTCGCCTTTTCCCACTGGCCGCTGCCGAGCTGGTGCAAGGGCGCCGCTTCGGGCGCAGCGCCGCTGTAGCGGCTGATGAGATGCAGGCCGGAGACCGGCACGTAGAGCCGGTCGCCGCCCGCGTACTCGAGCGTGAGGAACTCGGTCTCGCCTTCGCCGAGATCCATCGTCCTGAGTCCGAGGTAGCGGCCGATGCCGTGCTGCTCGTGCACGACCGGGTCGCCGACCTTCACTTCCGAGAGGTCGCGCAGCATCCCCTCGCTCGTCGCGCGCCGCGTATCGCGGTCGCGCCGCGTCCGTGCCTGCGCGGCATAGAGTTCGTTCTCGGTGACGATGGCGAGGCCGCGCGCGCGGTCGATGAAGCCGGCGTGTATCGGTCCCACACCCAGCATCACGCGCTCGGCGGACGCCTGGAACTGCGCGTAATCGTTGCAGACGGGAGGCTTGAAGCCGTACTCGGCGAAGTACTCGAGCATCGTCTCGCGCCGGCCCTGGCCCTCGGCGAGGATCAGCGTGCGTCCGCCGTGCGTCGTTACGAAGTCCTGGAGGCGGTGCAAGGGATTCGTCGCGCGGCGCTCGACGCCGAGCGGAGGCAGCGGTGCCGTCGCCGTTTCACCCCCATCCCCACCTTCCCCCTCACTCGAGGGGGAAGGTGCCTGTTTCCCGCCCGCGCCATGCCCCGTACTTACCGGAGAAGGGCTGTTCCGTACATTCCCTCCCCGTGTCAGGGGCAGGGCTGGGGAGGGGGTCGCCGCCGTGGGAAATTCGATGCGTGCGAACGGCTTGATTGCGCCAAAGAATTCCTCGACTGGGAGAAAGAGATCCTGCGGCGGCAGCACCGGATTCGCGCGGTCTCCGCGCAGCATGTCGTAACGCGCGCGTGTCTCGGTCCAGAATTCGTTCGCCGCATGCTCGATCGCGCCCTGCAGGCAGACCAGCGTGCTCTCGGGCAGGTAATCGGTGATGAGCGCCGTCCGGTCGAAGAAGAGCGGCAGGTAGTATTCGACGCCCGCGGTCGGAATCCCCTTGCTCACGTCGCGATAAACCGCACTCCTGGAAGGATCGCCCTCGAACTTCTCGCGGAACTGGCGGCGGAAGCGCGTCTGGCCCGCCTCGTCCATCGGAAATTCGCGCGCGGGCAGGAGCCGCACTTCCGGCACCTTGTAGATGCTGCGCTGGGTATCGACGTCGAAGCTGCGGATGCTCTCGATTTCGTCGTCGAGGAGATCGATGCGGTAAGGCAGCGCGCTCCCCATGGGGAAGAGGTCGATCAGCCCGCCGCGATAGCAGTACTCGCCGGGCGCGAGCACCTGCGTGACATGGCTGTAGCCCGCGCGCGTGAGCTGCCGGCGCAGCTCCTCGGGTGCGAGCTTGTCTGCCTGCTTGAAGAAAAAAGTGTGCGCCGCCAGGTACTCGACGGGCGTCAGCCGATAGAGCACGGTCGTGAGCGGCGCGATTGCGACGTCGAATTCGCCGCGCATCATCTGGTAGAGCGTGGCGAGCCGCTCCGAGACGAGATCGTGATGCGGCGAGAAGTGGTCGTAAGGCAGCGTTTCCCAGTCGGGCAGGAGATGCACGCGCAGCCCGGGCGCGAAGAACGGAATTTCCTCGAGCAGGCGCTGCGCGTGCCACGCGCTCTCGGTCACGATGAGGAGCGGGCGCGCTTTGAGGGCGAGCGCCGCCATCGCGAGCGCATCGCTCGAACCGTGCGTAAGCGGCGCCCGGGCGCGTTGCCCCGGCGCCGGTGGCGTCAACTCCAGCATCGACCCGACAAAAAAGCGCCGATTATACAGACCTGTGTGACAGGAAATCGCCGTTCTGGTGCGCTCTTCGCGGGCCGCGGAGGAAGCCGGAAAATCGGAATCAGACCGGCGCGTGGATCGCGACCGGGATGCGGCGGCGTCCGAACTGGCCGTGGTAGGGCTCGAAGCGCCCGGAGATGGTGTGGCCGCAGTGCGGGCAGCGTCCCTCGGCCGTGACATCGTGGCGCTCGATGCGGTACCAGTCGCGCACGATGAGCGCTGCGCGGCATCCGGGACAATACGTGCTGCCGCCTTCCGGGTCGTGCACGTTTCCGGTGTAGACGTAATGCAGCCCCTCTTCGAGCGCGATCTGACGTGCCCGCGTGAGCGTCGCGGCCGGCGTTGCCGCAATGTCGGTCAACTTGTAATCGGGATGGAACGCCGTGAAGTGGAGCGGCACGTCGGGGCCCAGCTCGCGCATGATCCACCGGCATTCGGCGCGGATCTCCTCGCTCGAATCGTTCTTGCCGGGGATGAGCAGCGTCGTGATTTCGAACCACACCTCGGTCTCGTGCCTGAGATATGCCAGCGTATCGAGCACGGGCTGCAGTCGCGCGCCGCAGAGCTTCACGTAGAATTCGTCGGTGAATGCCTTGAGATCGACGTTCGCCGCGTCCATCCTGGCGTAGAAATCGCGCCGCGCCTCCTCGCCGATGTAGCCGGCGGTCACGGCCACCGTCTTGATGCCGCGGGCGCGGCACGCGTCGGCCACATCCATCGCATATTCCGCGAAGATGACCGGGTCGTTGTAGGTGAAGGCGACGCTGCGGCAACCGTGTTCGGCCGCGGCGCGCGCGATCGCCTCGGGCGTTGCTTCGTCGGCGAGCGTGTCCATCTCGCGCGACTTGGAGATGTCCCAGTTCTGGCAGAACTTGCACGCGAGGTTGCAGCCCGCGGTGCCGAACGAGAGAATGCTCGTTCCGGGGTAGAAGTGGTTGAGCGGCTTCTTCTCCACCGGATCGATACAGAAGCCCGACGAGCGACCGTAGGTCGTGAGGAGCATCTCGTTTCCCACGCGCTGGCGCACGAAGCAGGCCCCGCGCTGGCCCTCGTGCAGGCGGCAGTCGCGCGGGCACAGATCGCATTGCATGCGGCCGTCCGGCAGCATGTGCCAGTAGCGGCCCGGGTAATTCGGATTGCTCATGGCTTCGACGCGCGGAGTTCCGACTCGCGCCATTTGATCACGGTGTAACGGGCGAGCTTGACCTCCGGATCCCAGAAGTCCGGCGGCAGTCCCGCCTTGTACTTGAGGTGCGCCAGAAAATCCGCGGCGTTCCCGAAATCGCGCCAGACCTGCGGCAGAAACGTGCTCTTGTGGTAACCGTAGCGGAACACCACGCCGTCGATGCCGGGACGGAGCTGCGACAGTGCCTCGCTTTCGTCGGCGAACTCGAGCGGCTCGAGCGGCGACAGCAGCGAAATCTCCACTTCCACCGAGCGGAATTCGGATGCGGTGAGCGGCTTGAAGCGCGGATCGCGGAACGCGGCCGCGACGGCATTTGCCTTCACATCCTCGCCGAGCGCGCGATGCGCTTCCAGCGTGCCGATGCAGCCGCGGAGCTTGGTTTCGTGCATGAGCGTGATGAACGAGGCTCCGCGCTCGTTGAGCCACGAGTGCTCCTCGGGCATCGGGTAGGGCTCACCGAGCTCGCGTGCGATCGCCGCGCGCGCGAGCGGAACGAGGACGATGCCGGCATCCTGGGGCAGGCGGTAGGTCGTCACATCCGGATTCATGCCGGCGTTTCCCGTTCGAAGTACGCGAAGGCGCCGTAACCGACGACGCGCCCGCGGTCGCCCGCGGTATCGCCGGAGTTGCGCAAGTCGAGAAGTTGCGGCTCGAGACCACGCTGTTGCGCGATCAGGTTCATGCCGATCACGGGCGTCGCACCGCACGCCTGCTCGTGCGTGATGTCGGTGCGCAGCGCGAGAATGCCATCGGCGGTCCTGCGGTCGATCGCCTGCGCCACATCGTAAGGGTGATAGTGCGAAAGATCGGAACTCACCACGATCAGCGTCCCGGGGCCGTCCCAGAGCGCGTCGAGCACGCCCGCGACCTCATCCGCATCGGCATGGCCGACGGCGAGCGGCACCAGGGAAAACTCGCCAAGCAGCGCCTGCAGAAAGGGGAGATGCACCTCCAGCGAATGCTCCAGCGCATGCGCCGGGCCGCTCGTGGTTACCTGCGGCAGCGTCCGGATTTTCTCCACCGCCTCCACGTCCACCGGCACCGTGCCGAGCGGCGTGGCGAACGCGGCCGTGTCCGGGAGCGCGAGACCGTCCGCCGCCACGCGGTGCGTCGGCCCGAGCAGCACCACGCGCTTCACCCGATCGCGTCCCGCCTTGAGCCGAGCATACACCGTTGCCGCGATGGGCCCCGAGTACATGTAACCCGCGTGGGGCGCGATGATGGCTTTCGGCAAGGCGCCTTCGGAAGAGGCGTTCGAGAGCATTGCAGCGAGCGACTGCGCGAGCTCGCGCGAATCGCGCGGATAGAAAAGCCCGGCGACCGCGGCGGGGCGGACGCCCGATGCGGAAAGGTGCTTCATGTGCTCAAGTTGAGGGCGAAACGCGTAAGATCAATGCCCCATCGCATTATATGCCCCCAACCGGGGTCCAGGCGGTAGACGGAGGCGCGGTCGCGCGGGCTGCTACAATGGCCCGAAACTCTCTTTCAAACGCAGCATGCCCGGATATTTCGCGCTGATCCCCGCGGCGGGTGGCGGGTCGCGCATGAAAAGCGAACGTCCCAAGCAGTATCTCGAGATCGCCGGTCGGCCACTCCTCCATTATTCGATCGCCCGGCTCGCGGCCCATCCCGCGATCGAGCAGGTGTTCGTCGTGTTGGCGCAGGACGACCCCTGGTTTGCGCGCTTCGACTGGCCGGGCTGCGCGGCGAAACTGGAGCCACTCTACTGCGGGGGGCAGACCCGGGCGGCGAGTGTCTTCAACGGGCTGCTCGCCGCGCGCGACGCGATCGGTGCGGCGGACTGGGTGCTCGTACACGACGCAGCCCGCCCGTGCCTCGCGCGCGCGGCGCTCGAGCGGCTGATCGACGAAGTCTCGAACGACGAGACCGGAGGGCTGCTTGCGCTGCCGGTTTCCGATACGCTGAAGCGCGGGAACGGCGCAGGGCGCGTCGTCGCGACCGAGTCGCGCGAGCATCTGTGGCGCGCGCAGACACCGCAGATGTTCCGCTACCGCGTGCTGCTCGAGGCGCTGCGCGCCATGGATCATGCGCTGGTGACCGACGAAGCGCGCGCCATCGAAAATCTCGGCCTCAAACCGCGGCTCGTGATGGGGGATGCGCGCAACATCAAGGTCACCTATCCCGACGATCTCGCGCTCGCCGAACGGATACTCGAGGACGGTCATGAGAATCGGCCAGGGATTTGACGTCCACGCGCTCGTTGAAGGACGCCGGCTCGTAATCGGCGGCGTCGAGATACCCGGTGCGCGCGGTCTCGCGGGGCACTCCGACGCCGACGTGCTGCTGCATGCGGTGTGCGATGCGCTCATCGGAGCGGCGGGTCTCGGCGACATCGGGACGCATTTTCCGGACAGCGACGCGAAATATCACGGCATCGACAGCCGGAAGCTGCTGCGCGAAGCCGTGCGTCTGATCGCTGCCCATCGCTGGCGCATCGTCAACATCGATGCGACGGTGATCGCCGAAGCGCCGCGGATGGCACCGCACATCGCCGCGATGCGCGCGAACATCGCATCCGACACCGGGATTGCCGTGGACGCGGTCAACGTGAAAGCGAAGACGGCGGAGAAACTCGGCGCGCTGGGCCGCGGCGAGGGCATCGCGGCCGAAGCGGTCGTGCTCATCGAAGCCGATCCGGATGATCGCGGCGACGATTGAAGCGTGGGTGCCCGCGTCGAGACCTTCCGTCTCTTCTTCGCGCTGTGGCCCGACCCACAGGTGCGCGCGGCGCTTGCCGCGATTGCGGGCCTGTGCGGCACCGAGTGCGGCGGCCGCGCCGTTCCGGCACCGAATATCCATCTCACGCTCGCGTTTCTCGGTGAAGTGGACAGCGGGCGCGTCTGCGAAGTGAGCGCGCTCGCCGACGCGATCCGCAGCCGGCCGTTCGAGTGGGTCCTCGATACGCGCGGCTACTGGCGCCGCAATCGTATCGTCTGGATGGGTGGGAGCGAAACGCCGCCGGCGCTGCGCGATCTCGCCCGAGATCTCATGGAAGCGCTGCAGGCGCACGGGTTGCGTTACGACACGCGCGACTACGTTCCGCACATCACGCTCGTGCGCGATGCGCGGCGACCCCCGCGATCACCGCCGCCCGCGCCGATCGTCTGGCCGGTAAGCGAGTTCGTGCTGGTGCGTTCGACGACGGGTCGCCAATCGTCCGTCTACGGGATTCTGGCGCGCTGGCCCCTTCAACCAGTGCTCCAGGCGCGATATTGATCAGAGGACGATCGCAGTTGCGTCATTCCGGACGGTGATCCCGAATCCAGGGTCTTTCCGGATCCCGGCTGTTGCCGGGAAGACGATGGAAGAGAAACTCGTCATTGCGGACGGTGATCCGGAAACCGGTGGACTATTTGCCGAGCGGCAGCTCGACGCGCACGCGCAAGCCGCCGCCTTCGCGCGCGATGAGACGCACGCTGCCACCGTGCGCACGCGCGATGCGATCCACGATCGCAAGCCCCAGCCCGGTGCCCGGACCGCTCCCGCGCGCGCCGTCGAGTCGGGTGAACGGCTGGAGCATGCGCTCGGCCTCTCCCGCGGGAATGCCGGGTCCGCGATCCAGCACTTCGATATATGCGCTGGTTCCCGCGTGTCCCGTTACGACTTCCGCCGTGCCGCCGCCGTGGCGCAGCGCATTCTCGATGAGATTCTGGACGAGCCGCTGTAGCGCGAGAGGCCGCAGCGGCAGTGGTGGCACCGGATCGAGCGTGGTCTTGACGTCGCCGTTCAACCGCGCATGGCGTTCGGCGACGCTGCGCACGATCGCGTTCAGATCGCCGTCCTGGGTCACCGGCTCGGAATCGGTGAGCCGGGCGAAATCGAGAAACTGGTTGATGGCGCTGTCGATGTCCTCGATGTCACGCTCGATGCCCTCCTTGAGCCCCGCCTGGTCCTTGTCGGCGAGCATCTCGATTCCGAGGCGGATGCGGGAAAGCGGTGTGCGCAGATCGTGCGACACACCCGCCAGCAACAGTGCGCGCTCGTCGTCCATGCGCTTCAAATCCGCCGCCATCTGGTTGAAAGCCCGGGCAAGCGTGCTGATCTCCGCGGGCCCCGTCTCTTCCACCGGCGGCGGAATCCTGCCTTGGCCCACCTGCGCGGCGGCGCGCGTGAGCTGGCGCAGCGGCCGATTGATGCGCGCGACCATGAAGTAGGCGCCCGCGAGCGCGACGAGCAGCACAAAAATTCCCCATCCGATCCAGCGCAGCGGCTCGTTGCGCTCGATGCGCGCGCGCGGCAGCATCACCCAGTATTCGTCGTCATCGATCCTGAAGCTCACCCAGACGCCGCGCACACCGCCGCGGCTCACGGCGAGCCGCGTGTCCGGCCCGAGGCGCTCTCGCAATTCCGTCGCAACGATTTGCAGGAACGCCCGGTCCGGCAGCGGCGGGACTGATTCGTTGGGTTCGGCAGTGTAGATCTGGATGCCCTCGCTCCTCGAAAGCTCGGCAAGCAGCGCAAAGCGCTTGTCGGGCTGGGACGTGACGAGGGCGGCACGGGTCAGATTGACCACGCTTACGATCTGCTGCGCGACCTGGCGCGCGCGCGGCACGCGCTCCGAAACGCGGAAGATCTGCAGCCACGCGAGATGGGCGACGACGAGGATCAGCGCGATGATGAGCACGCTGCGCGCGAGCAGCGTGCGCGGCACGAGCCGCGCGAGCGCACGCCGGGCGCCCGCCGACTCCTGCTGCGCCGGGACGGCCGTCACTGCTCGCGGCTTCTGCCGTCCGGAATGAAGACGTAGCCGAAGCCCCATACCGTCTGGATGAAGGCCGGCTTGGACGGGTCGGGTTCGATCAGCCGCCGCAGTCGCGACACCTGCACGTCGATGGAGCGGTCGAAAGCGCCGAACTCGCGCCCGCGCGCGAGCTCCATCAGCTTGTCGCGGGAAAGCGGCGTGCGCGGGTGCTGGACGAGCACCTTGAGCAATGCGAATTCGCCGGTGGTGAGCGGCACGTCTTCACCTTTCTTCGTGAGCGTGCGCGTCGCGAGATTGAACGTGAAGTCACCGAAGTGCACGACCTGCGTGTCCGGGGAAGGCGCGCCGGGGGGCTGGGGCGCCGGTCGGCGCCGCAGCACCGCCTGGATGCGGGCGACCAGCTCGCGCGGATTGAACGGCTTGGCGAGATAGTCGTCCGCGCCGACTTCGAGACCGACGATGCGGTCCACGTCGTCACCCTTGGCCGTCAGCATGATGATCGGCATGGTCTCGTTGCTGCCGCGCAACCGCCGGCAGATGCTGAGACCGTCCTCGCCGGGCAGCATGAGATCGAGCACCATGAGGTCGTAGCGCTCACGGGCGAGCTGGCGATTCATGTCGGTCGCATCCGCCACCGCGCGCACGCTGAATCCCTGTTCCGTGAGATAGCGGTTCAGGAGGTCGCGCAGTCTCAGATCGTCATCGACGACGAGGATCTTGGTCTTGGTCTCCGGCATGACGGCAATGGTAAAGCGCGGCGCGCCCGTGCGCTGCGCGACAGGTGTAAAAGATTATTTGCCCGTGCTCGGTGCGAAACAAATTGTTACAAAAAACCATCGCGGCCTTGAACAGCCTTCGCGGCATTGCGTTAGTCTAACCGACAGCTCGGGGGTGACTTTCCGCGAGCACGATGATCGTGGAAAGTCGGCCGGGTGACGGAGGTCGGTCACTTTATAATGGCGGCGCACATCCGGACGGGAGCGCGACGCCGCGGAAGCGGGGATGCGAATGAAAGCGTGGATCGCAATGCTGGGAATGGCCGTGGCGCTGCTCGGGCAGCCCGCGGTCGCCGCGCCTGGGGAGTTCCGGCCCGGACTCCAGCAGCAGGACCGCCGCAATCCGCCGCCGCGGCAGCCGCAGAACGACCGCCGCGACCCCCGCGCCGTGCCCCAGCGCGACGACGGCTTTCGGCAGCGTCTGAGCGACGAGGAGCGCCGGGACCTTCGCCGCGACATCGATCGCGCCGACCGCGAGCTCTATCGCCGCAAAGGCCAGCGCTGAGCCGGCCGCCTCCCGGTTCCCACAACCGGTTAAGTTTCAAGGCATTGCTGTAAAAGTGGCACGCGCGCCGTGCGCGCTCGCCATGCCAGGAGCATAAATTTCCTCGGGTGCTTTCCCCTGAACCGGTTGCAGGCAACTGTTTTCTCGCGTTTTTCCGGCATTCAAGCTAGAATGTGAGTGAAATTCCTGGACTCGACGCGGCAGGCATAAGAACTGGAGAAAAACCATGCAGGCTACCCGGATACGGCAGAAGGACGGCATTTTCTACTTCGCGAGCTGTCCCGCGGCCGACATTCTGGCGAAGGTGCGCTTCATCAGCCGCTACTACGGCGAAGGCGAAGAGATCACGCCCCAGTCGGTGCCGCACAACGACGAGATCGCCCAGTTCATCGCCCGCATCGAGCGCACCGACGAAGCCTTCCAGCGTCAGCTTTCGCGCGCAAAAGTGCGCTCGCTCAAGAATTTCTACGAGATGGCGGTCTCCCAGCCGCCGATTCCCGGAACGGTGCTGCTTTTCACCGCCGAGACCTTGAGGTTCAGCGCCACGGCGGGCGATGTGGGCAATCTGCAGGAGCCCGACTCCAAGTACCTCATCATCGACGGTCAGCACCGGCTGGCCGCGCTGCGCTTCTATCTGCGCGAGCATCCGACCGAGGCGGCGAGCATCAGCGTGCCGTGCATCATCTTCGACGGCCGCAGCGAGGACTTCGCCGCCGAGATGTTCGTCATCATCAATTCCACGCCCACCCGCATCAACAAGAGCCACCTGGTCGATCTCTACGAGCGCGTCTCGTGGGCGGATCCCGACCGGCGCTTCGCCGCGCGCATGGTGGAGGATCTGTACAGCGAAGGCGACAGTCCCTTGCGCTACCGCATCAACCGGCTGGGCGGTCGCAGCCAGAAGGACAAATGGATACTCCAGGCCGAGCTCTTCAACGAGCTGCATCGCTGGGTGAGCGCGGACTGGAAGAAAATCCGCCAGACCTCGAACACGTATCGCGAAGAAGAGCGCTACTACGGCGTGATCCGCGATTTCCTCAAGGCCGCCCAGAAGGTATGGGGCGATGCCTGGGGCCACGACGGCTACATGGTGACCAAGCCCGTCACGCTGAAGGCGATGGTGCGGGTGTGCGCCGACCTCGCGCGGCAGGATGCGGATCCGCCGGAAGGGCGCGTCAAGCGCTGGGAAGAGCGCCTTGCGCCGTGGGGCGACATGGTGCGCGCGTTCCGCGTCGAGGGTTTCTACGAGCGTTTCCCGGCGAAGGGCCAGATCGAGCGCGTCACCCGCATCCACCGCGATCTCGCGAAAGCGGCCGGAATCGAGACGCGCGGCGCGAAATCGTCCGGCTGATTAGCCGGATCACGCGACGCGTTTTCGTCATACCGGCGCACAGCCGGTATCCAGTCATGGTCCATTGAATGCTTGGACCCCGGGTTGCGCCGTGGAGACGAACGCTTTTCCGGAACGGCCTTCGAACCGGTAGCTGCCCGCGTTTCGTCCGCCTGCCTTATCGCGCGGCGGTCACCATGATCTCGACCCGGATCTCGGGCGTGCCGAGCCGGGCTTCCACGCAGGCGCGCGCCGGCTTGTTCTGCGGATCGACCCACGCCTGCCACGCCGCGTCCATTTCGCCCTTCTCCTTCATGTCCGCGATCCAAACGTTGGCGGAGAGAATCTTCGACTTCGAGGTGCCCGCTTCCGCGAGATAACCGTCGATCTTCTTCAGGATTTCCTCCGTCTGCGCGCGGCACGACGCGGACTTGTTGTCGGCGGTGGTGCCGGCGACGAAGACGAGGTTGCCGTATTCCACCATGCGGCACAGGCTCGGGCCGGGATGTCTGCGGACGATTTGGGTCATGTCATTCTCTCCTTGGCGGATGGGTGGAAGGGCGGACGAACGCCGCTCGGACGTGAACCTACCAGCGGCGCAGAGCGGGCGTCAACTCTCGCCGCGACGCGGGCGAGAGGCTACACTCGCGCGACGGAGCGCGGCATGACGAAAAAAGACGCCGAACATCATCGCGACGAGCCGGGTTTGCCGCTCGAGGGTATCCGGGTGCTCGAGTTCGCGCACATGATCATGGGGCCGACCTGCGGGCTCATTCTTGCCGACCTCGGTGCCGACGTGATCAAGGTCGAGCCGCCGGAGGGCGACCACACCCGCAAGCTGACCGCCTCGGGCGCGGGTTTCTTTCCCACCTACAACCGCAACAAGAAGAGCTTCGCCGTCGATTTGAGGAGCGAGACCGGGCGCGCGCTCGTATTGAAGCTGATCGCCACGGCCGACGTGGTCTCCGAGAACTTCCGTCCCGGTGCGATGGAGAAACTCGGTTTCGGCTACGACGTGCTGAAAAAGCTCAATCCCGGCCTGATCTACTGTTCGCACAAGGGTTTCCTGCCCGGCCCCTACGATCACCGCACCGCGCTCGATGAAGTGGTGCAGATGATGGGCGGGCTTGCCTACATGACGGGCGGGCGCTTTGGTCCGCTGCGCGCCGGCGCCTCGGTCAACGACGTGATGGGCGGCATGTTCGGCGCGATCGGCGTGCTCGCCGCGCTCTACCAGCGCCGGCACACGAAGCGCGGGCAGGAAGTGAAGAGCGCGCTCTTCGAGAACAACGTCTTTCTCGTCGCTCAGCATATGATGGAAATGCGCATGACGCGCAAGCCCGCGACGCCGATGCCCGACCGGGTGCGCGCGTGGGCGGTGTACGACACCTTCCGGACCGCGGACGGCGAGCAGGTGTTCGTCGGCGTCGTGACCGATACGCAATGGAAAATCTTCTGCGAGTCTTTCGCGCTCACCGGGTTGCTCGCCGATCCGACGCTCAAGACCAATCCCCAGCGTGTCGAAGCGCGGGCGCGCATCATTCCCATCGTCGCCGCGATCTTCGGCAGCATGACGAAAAGCGAAGCCATGGCGCGCTGCGAGACGCTCGGTCTGCCGTTCGCGCCGATTGCGAAGCCGGAGGATCTCTTCGACGATCCGCATCTCAGGGCATCGGGCGGACTTTCGCGCATCACGCTGCCGAACGGCGAGCCGGCGGATGTGCCGGTGCTGCCGCTCGAGATGGACGGACACCGCCTCGGCACTCGGCTCGATCTGCCGCGCGTCGGAGAGCATACGCGCGAACTCCTGGCGGGACTCGGCTGTGACGAGCGCGAGATCGAGCACTGGATCGCGCAGGGCGTCATTGCGGTTGCGTAGGGAAGAATCCGCCGGATGAACATCGCAGCGGACGCGCTCGAAGCCTTGGCGCTCGCAGCGCTCAGGCGCGCGGGGGCTTCGGAGGCGATGGCCGTCGCGGCTGCGCGCTGTCTCGTGGCGGCGGACATGCAGGGTCTCGGAACGCACGGCGTTGCGCGCGTGCCGACCTACTGTGCGCATCTTCGCAGCGGCCGCGCTCGAGGTGACGCCGTGCCCGCGATCGCGCGGGAGAAGGGCGCGGCGTGCCTGATCGACGCCGGCAACGGGCTCGCATTTGAAGCGTGCGAGCGCGCAGTGGCCGAGGCGATACGCCGCGCGCGAGCGCGCGGCGCGGCTATCGGTGCCGTCACCAGCAGCCACCACTGCGGCGCGCTCGGGATTCTCCTCGAACCCATTGCCGAAGCGGGCATGGTGGGCCTTGCCTTCAGCAACGCACCGGCGGGCATCATGCCGTGGGGCGGCAAGCGGCCGGTCCTGGGTACCAATCCGGTCGCGGCGATTTTTCCCCGCCGTGGCGAGGCGCCGCTCGTGATCGACATGTCGCTCACGCAGGTGACGCGCGGGCAGATCATGCTGCTCGCGAATGCCGGCAAGCCGATACCCGAAGGCTGGGGCATGGATGCGGAAGGTCGGCCCACCACCGATCCTCAGAAGATTCTGGTCGGCGGCAGCCTTTACGCCGTGGGCGGGCTCAAGGGTACGATGCTCGCGCTCGCGGTCGAAGTGATCTGCTGTGCACTGACCGGTGCAGCGCTTTCGAGCGAGATGGCATCCCTGCACCTTGCGTCCGGCGCGCCCATGCGCTTCGGGCAGGCGTTCATCGCGCTGGATCCCGCCGCCTGCACCGGCAGTTCTGTCTACCTGGAGCGGGTGGAGGCACTCGTCGCCGCAATGCTCGCGGACGAGGCGGTACGGCTGCCGGGGAGCCGGCGCGTCGAAGCCCGCGAGCGGGCGGCGCGCGAGGGCATTGTGATCGAGGATGCGCTCCATCGCGAGCTCGAGGCGCTCGCGAGTCAGGCCTAAAGCGTGCCGAGCAGGGCGTAGCGGCCGATGTAGTACACCCCCGCGGCCATCAGCACGTAGAGGACGATCGTGGGGACTTTCTTGTTGTATTTGCCCTTGTAGATGTGCCGATCGTGCCACCACGCGATGGCGACGATGGCGATGCCGCCGACGATGATGGAGGCCGTGACGTTGGTGAAGATGATGGGCGCGAGATACTCCCACACCCCCTCCAGCCAGCCGCCCGCGCGCAGCAGGTTGTGAAAAATGCCCACCAGGCCCGCGACGACGAGCACGACGATGACAAACGATTCCAGGAAGGCGAGGAACAGGCTCAGTGTCGACCTCCCATAGGCATGGCGCTGCGCGGCCGTCCGGAGATGGGGTTGCGGGGCATTGTAACAGTGACGCGCCCGCGTAAACCATAGCACACGCCATACGCCGCGGCATCGGGCCACCGCGGGTGACCTTGAGATAAAATCATCATCGCACTCCACCTCGCGCCGCGGCTGGCGCCCGGGCAATCGCTTGATTATCCTCGCGCTCGAGACTTCCACCGAGTACTGCTCCGCCGCGCTGTGGCACGACGGCGACGTCGATGGCGTGGAGGAGCACGTCGGGCAATCGCATTCCGAGCGCGTGCTTGCCATGGTCGATGCACTGCTCGCGCGCCATCGCCTCGAAGCAGGCGATCTCGACGGCATCGCCTACGGAGCGGGCCCCGGCTCCTTCACCGGATTGCGCATCGCGTGCGGCGTGACGCAGGGCCTCGCGTTCGGTGCCGGCATCCCCATCGTCGGAGTCGGCACGCTGCTCGCGATGGCGGCGTGCGTGGAGGCGGAGCGCGTAGTGTGCTGTACCGACGCTCGCATGCACGAGATCTATCATGCGGCTTACGAGCGGCGCGGCGAGGGCTGGACGGAAGCGCTCGAGCCCACCGTCTGCCCGCCGGCACAAGCGCCGTCGCTTCCCGCCGGGATGTGGTTCGGCTGTGGCAACGGGTTTGCGGTCTACCGCGACGCGCTCCTCGAGCGCTATGCGGGGCGCCTCTCCGAAGTGGATGCGACGATCCACCCGCGCGCGCACGAGATCGTGCGACTCGCCGTGCCGCGCTTCGAGCGCGGGGAAGCACGCGACGCGGCGGATGCCGCGCCGTTCTACGTCCGCGACAAGGTCGCGTTGAAGACGCACGAGCGATGAGCGCGCAGCCCGACACCCTCCCACGCTACCGGCGCATGACCGAAGCCGACCTCGATGTCGTCATGGCGATCGAGAAGCGCGTCTACATGCACCCGTGGACCGCGGGCAACTTCGCGGATTCGCTTGACGCCGGGCATCATTGCTGGGTGATGGAGGTCGGCGGCGTGCTGGCCGGCTACAGCGTCGCCGCGGTCGCGGCGGGTGAGGCGCACCTGCTCAACCTCAGCATTGCGGCGGAGCGGCAGGGGTGCGGCTACGGTGCGCAGTTGCTCGCCTTCATGATGAAGCTCGTGAAGGACTACGCAGCCGAGCGGGTGTTTCTCGAAGTGCGGCCTTCCAACGCTGCGGCGCGCGCCCTCTATCGCCGCGCAGGCTTCAGCGAAATCGGTGTGCGGCGGGGTTATTATCCCGCCGGAGAGGAACGCGAAGATGCCATCGTGCTGGAGCGCGAGCTGAGATGAGCCGCCGCGATGAAATGCTGAAGGAAATGGGCCTGTGGCCGGTATGGCGTCTGCGGGAGGCGCAGCCAGTCGGAGTTTCACGCGAGGAGGACACCTCGGTCGCAGCGAAGCCGGCCACGGCGGCAAGGCGGGAAAACGCAACTGCATTACCGGCCGTGCCACAGGCGCCGGACGCCGCCGATCGCCGCGGCCGCATCATGCGCATGGCATGGCCCGAGCTCAAGGCCTGCGTCGCCGCGTGCACGGCCTGCCCGCTGCACGCGACCCGCACGAAGACCGTGTTCGGCGTGGGCGACGAGAACGCCGACTGGCTCTTCGTCGGCGAAGGTCCCGGTGCGGAAGAGGACGCGCAGGGCGAGCCCTTCGTCGGGCAGGCGGGAAAGCTCCTCGACAACATGCTCTCCGCCATCGGGCTCAAGCGCGGACGCAACGTCTACATCGCGAACGTCGTCAAGTGCCGCCCGCCCGGCAACCGCAATCCGGCGCCGGAAGAAGCGCTCGCCTGCGAGCCGCATCTGCAGCGCCAGATCGAATTGATCCGGCCGAAGCTCATCATTGCGCTCGGGCGCGTCGCGGCGGTCAACCTGCTCGCACGCGAAGCGAGCATCGCGAGCCTGCGCGGCCGCGTGCACGACTATCGCGGCACGCCGCTCATCGTCACCTATCATCCGGCCTATCTGCTGCGCAACCTCCCCGACAAGGCGAAGGCGTGGGCGGATCTGCTCTTCGCGGTGGACACCATGAAGGGCTTGCAAAGCGAGGCGGGCGCCTCAACGTAATGCCGTAACGACCAGAGGAGAAAAAAATGGGTAGACGCATTGCCGCACTCGCCGCGCTCGCGCTGACGCTGCTCGTTTCGGGCTGCGGCTACAACACGCTGCAGTCCACCGACGAGCAGACCAAGGCCGCCTGGTCGGAAGTGCTGAACCAGTACCAGCGGCGCGCCGATCTCATACCCAACCTCGTGGAGACCGTGAAGGCCTTCGCCGCGCAGGAGCAGCAGGTGCTGCTCGGCGTGACCGAGGCGCGTTCCAGGGTGAGCGCGATCCAGGCGACCCCCGAGTTGATCAATGACCCGCAGGCCTTCCAGCGTTTCCAGCAGGCGCAGGGCGAGCTTTCATCCGCGCTGTCGCGCCTTCTGGTCGTCGTCGAGCGCTATCCGGAGCTCAAGTCGGATGCCAACTTCCGCGATCTCCAGGCGCAGCTCGAAGGCACCGAGAACCGCATCGCGGTGGCGCGCAATCGCTACATCAAGGCGGTGCAGGAGTACAACGTGACCGTGCGCTCGTTCCCGAGCAACCTCACGGCGATGCTGTTCGGCTTCAAGCCCAAGCCGCAGTTCACCGTCGAGGACGAGAAGGCGATTTCGCGTCCGCCGAAGGTCGATTTCAGCAAGCCGGCGCCGGCCGCGAAATAACGGGGATTCCGCGATGCGGCGTCTCGCATGGGCGCTCGGCGCGCTGTTCGTGTGCACGGCGATCGCGTGGCCGCTCCACGCGCAGATCGCCGTGCCGCCGCTCAAGGCGCGCGTCACGGATCTCACCGGTACGCTGACGAACGCGCAGCGCGACGCGCTCGAGGAGAGGCTCTCTGCTTTCGAAGCGCGCAAAGGCAGCCAGATCGCGGTGCTCCTCGTGCCGACCACACAGCCCGAATCGATCGAGCAGTATGCGATACGCGTGGCGGAGCAGTGGAAGCTCGGCCGCAAGGGCATCGACGATGGTGTGTTGCTGCTCGTGGCGATGAAGGATCGCGCGGTGCGCATCGAGGTGGGCTACGGGCTCGAAGGGGTCCTGCCCGACGCGGCGGCGAAGCGCATCATCGAGGACCATATCATTCCGCGCTTCAAGCTCGGGGACGTGCGCGGCGGCATCCATGCCGGCGTCGAGCGCATCATGGGCACGATCGAGGGCGAGCCGCTGCCGGCGGCGAAGCCGCGCTCGGCGCCAAGCGTATCGGGGTGGGAAAACCTGATCGTGCTCGGCTTCTTTCTCGTATTCGTGGTCGGCGGCGTGCTGCGGGCGATGCTCGGACGGGTGGGCGGGTCGGGTGTTGTCGGCGCGGTCGCGGGATTCATCGCCTGGTTCGTGATCGGGAGCGCGATCGCGGCGCTCCTCATCGGCGTCGTGCTTTTCGTGCTGAGCCTCTTCGGCGGCGCGGCGGCCCCGGGCTATCGCGGCCGGCACGGCGGCTGGTATCCGACCGGCGGGTGGTCTTCGGGCGGCGGGGGCTTCGGCGGTGGCGGATTCAGCGGAGGTGGCGGCGGCTTCGGCGGCGGCGGTGCTTCCGGAAGGTGGTAACCGATCGTGAATCTAGCGCGCATCCTCCGTCATTTGCTCACGCCGAACTGGGTGGTGCGGCGTGCCTTTCCACCGGCGGCGCTCGCCCGGGTCGAGTCCGCGATTGCGGCATCGGAGGCGGCGCACCGCGGTGAGATCCGTTTTGCCGTGGAAGGCAGCCTCGATCTCATGCCGCTCCTGCGAGGCATCACGCCGCGGGAGCGCGCGCTGCAGGTCTTTTCCGAGCTGCGGGTATGGGACACCGAGGAGAACAGCGGCGTGCTGGTCTACGTGCAGTTCATCGACCGCGACATCGAAATCGTCGCCGACCGCGGCGTGAACGCGTGCGTCGCGCAGGCTGAGTGGGACGCGGTGTGCCGGCGCATGGAGGAGGCGTTCCAGGTGGGACGCTATGAGCACGGAATGCTCGCCGGAATCGAGCGCATCACCGCGCTGCTCACCCAGCACTTCCCGGCGCGCGCGCACAACGTGAACGAACTTCCCGACAAGCCCGTCACGCTTTAGCGCGACTCACTTTGGTCGTCATGCCGGACAGTGATCCGGAATCTGGACTGGATCCCGGCTTTCGCCGGGATGACGATGCTTTCGCCGGGATGACGATGCTTTCGCCGGCATGACGCAGTCACTTTTCCGGGCCGGCGTAGATGCCCGCGGTGTCCGGGAACATCGCCTTCACGATCTTGAACTTGGTGATGTCCACCGTGCCGTCCATGTGCAGGAACATGGTCGCGTCGCGATAGAGCTTCTCGATCCCGAAGTCGAGCATCGTGCCGTTGCCGCCGTGCAGCTCGACCGCGTGCTGACAGACCTTCAGCACTTCCTCGGAAGCGAAGAGCTTCGCCATGCTGCAGAGATGATCGGCTTCGGGCGCGCCTTCGTCGGTCGCGCGGGAGGCTTCCCGCAGCAGCCCGCGCACCGCGTGCAGCTTGGTCGCCATCGCCGCCAGCCGGATCGCGGTCGCCTGGTGCTTGATGAGGACGCGTCCGCCCTGCACGTAGCTCTGCACGTACTCCGCCGTGCGCTCGAAGGCCGCGATGCCGATGCCGAGATTCTTCGAGGCCTGGATGATGCGCCCGGGCCGCGAGTAGTGCCCGGCGCGGCGCGCGAGCGCATCGTTGTGCGCGAGGCAGTGATCGCGCGGCAGACGGCAGTCCTCGAACACCATCTCGCCGTTGTTCATGAAGCGCCCACCGAGCGTCTCGTTGCAGCGCGTGACCGTGAATCCCGGCGTGCCGCGCGGCACGAGAAAGCTCGAGGTGCCTTCCTTCATCGGCTGGCCGGGCCGCGTATTGGCGTAGACGACGTAGAGCCTGGCGTCATAGCCGTTGCTCGCGAACTGCTTGCGGCCGTTGATGACCCACTCGTCTCCCTTCAGCACCGCCTTGGTCTGGAACGCGGTCTCGGGCGTGTCGTAGCCGAGCCAGCGGTCGGAAGCGCCGCGTGGCTCGGTGGAGCAGTGCGCGAGGAGAAACGTCGGATCTTCGACGATCTTGGGGAACCAGTGCTCCTGCAGATGGCGCGGCGCGATGTGCTGGAGCAGCGTCGAAACCTTCCATACCTGCACCAGCTTGTCGGCGAGCCCGGAGTCGCCGCGCGCGATTTCCTCGGCGATGATCGCGAATGTCTGGTGTTTCGTCTTGGGGTCGAGAGGCGTGCCGCCGAATTCTTCCGGCACGCCCAAAGTGCGTATCCCGATTTCGCTCGCGACTTCGAGGATCTTCCGCGGCAGACGGTCTTCCGGCGTCATCACCCATTCGCGCTGCCAGTGCCGGCGGATGAAGGGAATGACGTGCTCGTTCACGAATGCGCGGCAGGCGTCGCGCATCATGCGCTGCTCTTCGGTGAGCCCGCGGTCGTCGAGATACATGGGGAGTCCTCCGCTGGTGGTGTGCGCCCCGGTGGATCGTCGCGGGCGCGAGTCGAGCATAGGGAGAAGACGCGCGTGCGGCAAGGACGGGATTGACTATTTCCAGGAGATTTCCCGGCAGGCGGTCTCCGCCCGCGTTTGCACAGCGCGGGCTTGCCCGACTAAACTTCGGGTCGTTTTCCCAATCGGTGCGATGTCCGTTTGCGCGGACGCAGAACAAGTACAAGGCCACTCCGAGGATTTCGCCGGTCCATGCTCGAAGCGATCGTAGCCGGGCTCTCCGCCCTCCTGACACCGCAGGCCCTGCTCTTCATGCTCATCGGCGTGGTCTACGGGCTCGTCATCGGCATCCTGCCGGGACTGGGCGGTGTCGTTGCGATGGCACTGCTTCTGCCCTTCACCTACGGCTTCGAAAAAGCGGCGACGCTGGCGCTGCTCCTCGGTGCGCACATCGCGACCATCTGGGGCGATTCCGTCACGAGCATCCTCTTCAGCGTTCCCGGCTCCGCCAAGGGCCTCGCGCTGTGCTTCGACGGCTATCCCATGACCAAGCAGGGGCAGGCGACGCGCGCGCTGTCCGCCTCGGCGACCGGCGCGCTGCTCGGGGGCATCATCGGCGCCATCTTCCTCGCACTGTGCATCCCGCTGATCCGCCCGGTGATCCTCGCGCTCGGACCGAGCGAGTACCTGATGATGGCGCTGTGGGGACTCACGGTCATCGCGACCTTCAGCGAAGGCTCGCTCATGAAGGGGCTGATCGCGAGCATTCTCGGCGTGCTGGTCGCCTTCATCGGCATGGACGTCGTCACGGCCACGCCGCGCTTCACCTTCGGCAGCGAATTCCTCATGGACGGCATCTCGTTTCCGGTGGCGATGATCGGGCTCTTCGCGGTGTCGGAGATGATGAAGCTCGCGATCAAGGGCACGCCGATCGTCGACCGCTCGCTGGTGAAAGAGGTGAGCACGGTCTGGCAGGGCATTGCGGACGCGTTTCGCAACTGGTGGCTCGTCATGCGCTCGAGCATGCTCGGCCTGTGGATCGGCGTGCTTCCCGGGGTGGGCGCGAGTGTGGCGGGGCTCGCGGCGTACGCGCAGGCGGTGCAGACCTCCAAGAACCCGGAAAAGTTCGGCAAGGGCGCCGTCGAGGGCGTCATCGCGCCCGACGCCACCATGGGCGCGAACGAGGGCGGGGGGCTCATGCCCACGCTCGCGTTTGGCATTCCGGGCGGCGAGAGCATGGCGATACTGCTGGTCGCCTTCATCAGCCTGGGCGTCGTGCCCGGGCCCGACATGCTGACCAAGAACCTCGACCTCGTGTTCAGCATGGTGTGGATCATCGTCATCGCCAACATCGCGGTGACCGTGATCGGCCTCGGCATCACGCCGTGGCTTGCGCGGCTCCCGGCGCTGCACGCGAACCTGATGGTGCCGCTCGTGCTTTCGGTCTGCTTCGTCGGCGCCTATGCGACGCGCAGCCGCATCGAGGACGTCGTCGTCGCGGCGGTGTTCGGCGTGATCGGCTACCTCATGGACAAGTATCAGTACTCGCGCGCGAACTTCGTGATCGGCATGGTGCTCGCCGTGATGATCGAGCGCAACCTTCACATCTCGCTCACGCTCTACGGCAACGATTTCCTGCTCGACCGCCCGATCGCGCTTGCGATGCTGGTCTTCGTCATCGTCACGGCCGCGCTGCCGTTCGTCCGCAACGCGTGGCGCAAGCGCAAGGTGGCGGCGGCATGACTGCGCTTGCCGGATCTTTCCTCCCATGAGCCGCCGCGCACAGGAAAACATCGCCGCCGCGGTCATCCTCGCCGTTTTCGCGGGGGTGATCGTGCTCTCGCTCGATTTCGGGCCGCGGGCGCGCATGATCCCGCTGCCGCTCGCGATCTTCGGCGTCGTGCTCACGGTCGTGCAGCTCCTGTGGCAGAACCTGCGCTCGACCGAGGAGCTGCAGATCGAGCTGATCGCGGTGACGCGACCGGTGAAGGTGGAGGCGCCGGCTGCGAAGCCGGTGCAGGACGCACGGCCGTCGTGGCGCAAGGAAGCAGCCGCCTACGGCATCGTCGCGCTGCTGCTGGCGCTCGTGCTCGGCCTCGGCCCCATCCCCGCGGTCTTCCTCTTCACCGCCGGCTATTTCGTCCTCACCCGCCACTACTCGTGGCTTACCGGCTTGATTTACACTGTCCTTTTCACGCTGTCGGTGTACCTGCTTTTCTTCGTGGTGCTGCAGATCCAGCCGTATCACGGCCTGCTCGAACCGCTCATTGCCCGTTTCCAATAACTGAGGAGGATCTCCGTATGAAACTCGATCGGCGCAGAATCGTCATCGCGGGAGCGCTCGCACCCGCGCTCATCGGTCTATCCGGCCGGGCGAGCGCGCAGCGCAGCGACTACTACAAGGACAAGGTGATCAACATCAACGTCGCGGGCGGTCCCGCCGGCGGGCACACCCGCTACGCACGGCTGATCCAGCCCTACCTCCAGAAGCATTCCGGCGCGCGCGAGGTGCGCATCACCAACATGCCCGGCGGTGGCGGGCTCAAGGCGGCGAACTATATCTGGCGCGCGAAGCCCGACGGGCTCAACATTTTCTTCGGCAACGCCTCGACGCTCATCCTCGCGCCGCTCGCCGGCAGTCCCGGCGCGAACTTCGACGTGACCAAGTTCGTGTTCCTCGGCCGGGCGACCAGCGAGCCGCGCGTGCTGTGCGTCGGCGGCAAGTCGCCGCTCAAATCGATCCAGGACGTGCAGAAACTGAACCGGCCTTTCGTCTATCCGTCGCAGGGCACCGACGAGGACTTCTACACCATGGCGGTGCTGGGGGATGCGCTCGGCTTCAAGGTGAAGGCGGTGACGGGCTACGAAGGGAACGCCGACACCTCGCTCGCCGTCATCAAGGGCGACGGCGACGGGCACATCACGGGCTGGAGCGAGTCGCTCGGACCGATTCGCTCTGGCGACAAGCTGCCGATACTCATGGTGACGACGCTGCGCTCGCCCGATTACCCCAACATTCCGGTCGTCACGGAGATCGCGCCGCCCGCCAAGCGCGAGACCGTGCGCGCGATGACCGCGATCCTCGAGACCCACCGCAGCTACATCGGGCCGCCGGGAATGGATCCGCAGGCGGTCAGCGCCTTCCGCGCCGCGGTCACCGCGGCGCTCAAGGACCCGGATCTCCTCGCCGAGTCGAAGAAAGGCGACCGGCCGGTCGCGCCGATGGATGGCGCGAAGCAGCAGCAGGTCATCGCCGAAATCGCCAAGGCGAGCACGCATCTCGCGCCGATCCTCAAGGCGGCGGTGGCGGCGATCCAGTAGCCGGTTTGAGCGCGCCGGGCCCGGAAAGGGGTGAGTCGTTCACCCCTTTTTCATTTTCGGCGCGATGCGCTCTTCTGGCAGACTGTCGGTCATGACCCGCACCATCAGGACCTATACGCTGACGGAGCGCGTAAGCGGCCCGGATTTCGGCATCCGTGACGAGCGCAGCGTGACGCGCATCGGCGAAGCGCATCGCCACGATTACTTCCAGATCCAGCTCAATCTCGCAGGCACGACCGAACACCACATCGGCGCCACCGTGCGGCCGTTCGAGCCGGGGAGCCTGTCCTTCGTGCTGCCTTACCGTGTGCACCGCGTGCCCCATCCGCCGGGCTCGCGCTTCTACGTGTTGAGCTTCAACCAGCGGATGCTCCGCCCCGAGCTCGATGTGGATCCGCTCGACCTGGAAGATGTGCCGCTCGAACGTGCGCCGGAACTCGCGCCCTTCCGCTTCCAGGAATTCCTCGATTTCCGCCTCGAGGGCGAAGAACTTGCGCAAGCGCAGGCGGCGTGCACCCGGATGGCGCAGGAAAACGCGGATCGCAGGTTCTATTCGATCGAAATCATTCGCGCCCATCTCCTGCTGCTGATCGGCATGGTATGCCGGCGCTACGAGCGCGAGCTGCTCGAGCTCGCGTCCCGCCAGGCGCAGCGCCGCAGCCGGCGCGATGCGCTGTCCCGCGTCGTGCGCTACGTGCGCGAGCATCTCACGCGGCGCATCACGCTTGCCGATGCCGCCGCCGCGGCCGATCTTTCCCCGAACTATCTCGCGCATCTGCTCAAGAAGGAAACCGGCAGGACCTTCACCGACCTCGTGACCGAGCGCCGCATGGAAAAGGCACAGGAACTCCTCGCCCACACCACGCTGCGCATTGCCGAGGTGGCCGAAGCCGTGGGTTTCGAGGACGAGGCGTACTTTGCACGGCGCTTCCGGCAGTGCTTCAAGATCGCGCCGCGCGAGTATCGCAATCGCGCGACGCCGCGCTAGCGCCGTGGGCCCGGGACGGGCCCTCGCCGAGGCTCTGTGCCCGGAGGTCCCGGCAGCAGCCGGCGCGGGAAAGTCCAGAAAAAAGCCAATCCCGTCTCTGGCTCGCGCCCGCCGCAGTCCTTATCCTTCAATGTCTCGTAACGCAACGCGGAGCGCGATGTGACAACGCAGTCGCAGTGGACGACGCTCGATACGGACGTCCTCGTGGTGGGCGGCGGAGTCGCCGGCAGCATGGCGGCCATTCCCGCGCTCGAGGCCGGCCTGCAGGTCGTCATCTGCGAGAAGGGCAAGGTGCTCGACCACTGCGGCAGCATCGGCTGCGGGGTGGATCACTATCTCACGGTGATGGATACCGGCCCGGAGTGGGACACGCCCGAGTTCCTCATCAAGCACGTCCCCGAGCTGACGGACGGCATCGTCGACATGGCGGTGGCGGGGCGCGTGATCCGCGAGATGCCGCGCATCTTCCGCAAGCTCGAAGCGCTCGGCGTGGACTTCAAGGACAAGAAGACCGGCACCTACTATCGGCTACGCTCGTTCGGGCTGCCCGGCACCTATCATATCAACTTCGACGGCACCGACTTCAAGAAGCACATCGGCGAGCGCGTGCGCAAGGGCAAGGCCACCGTGCTCATGCGCACGATGGTGCTGCAGCTCCTGACGCACGAGAACCGCGCGTATGGCGCGCTCGCGTTCAACTTCCGCAGCGGCGAGTGGTATGCGATCCGGGCGAAAGCGGTGGTGCTCGCGGCGGGCGACGTGAACCGCATCTCGAAGAACGCGTCGGGGCTCGCGTTCGACAGCTGGCACTTTCCCTACGACACCGGAGATGCGCACGCGATGGGCTATCGCTCGGGCGCGCTGCTCGCCAACATGGAGTCGGTCGAAGCGACGCTCACGCCCAAGGGCTTTTCCTGCCAGGGGCTGAACGCGCTGGTGAGCCTGGGAGCATATTTCGTGAACCGGCACGGCGAGCGCTTCATGTTCAAGTACGACAAAAAGGGCGAGAACGCGCGGCGGGCCGTGATCGCGGACGCGGCGATCAACGAGTATCTCCTCGGCAACGGACCGGTGTATCTCGATTGCCGTCATCTGCCGCAGGAGATGCTCGACCGGATGGAATACACGCTGCAGGTGGACCGCTATACGCTGCCCGCCTTCTACCGGCAGAAGGGCGTCAACTTCCGCGAGGAGCTCGTCGAGATCTCGGTTTCCGAGCTCTCCATCCGCAGGAGCGGCGTGTATTTCCGCGGCAGCGGGCTTGCGGTGGACGTGAATGGCGAGACTTCCGTTGCGGCGCTCTTCGCCGCGGGAGACTGCGCGACGGTGAGCGGCGGCATCGCCGGTGCCGCGGTGCTGGGCCACATCGCAGGCGAAGGTACCGTGCGGCGCGTCGCGGAAGTGCGCGGCGCGTTGCCGCCCATCGATATGGAGGCGGCAAATGCGTTGCGCGCGGACGCGCGGGCTGCGCTCGAGCGCAGCAACGGCATGAGCTGGAAGGCCCTCGAGGACGAGACGCGACAGACGGTGACTGACTACGTCGGTGTGCGTCGTACGGAGAAGGGTTTGAAGCGCGCGCTCGACACGTTGAAGGCGCTGGCGCAGCGCGAATCGAACTTGAAGGCCGAGGATTTGCACGGGCTCATGCGCGTGCACGAGGCGAAGAACATCCGGCTCAACGCGGAATTGATGGCGACTGCCTCGCTCGCGCGCAGGGAAACCCGCACCGGTTCTTCACACTGCCGGCTCGATTATCCGAAGACCGACGACGTGAACTGGCGCAAGTTCGTGATCGTATCCCGCGGCGAGGACGGCCCCGCAGTGCGCACGCTCCCCACCGACCGGCCGCTCGCCGATGCCTTTGCGCGCGATTGAGGAGACATCGGCCGTGAAACAGGACAAGCCCGTGCACAACCCGATCGAGATCGATCCCGAGACCTGCGTCCGGTGCAACCTGTGCGACTGGATCTGTCCCGGCGACATCATCTACAAGGAAGAGGACAACCGCGAGACGCTCCCCGTGATCGCCTATCCGGACGAGTGCTGGTACTGCGGCCTCTGCCAGTCGATCTGCCCTACCCATGCCATCACCGTCGTCTTCCCCGAGCAGATGATCCACAACCGGAGCGACGTCGTGTCCCTGCTCGGCAAGGTCGTGGACTGACCGAAGCGGGCAGGTTTTCAGCCGCTTAGGGCGGTTTGCTACAATGCAGCAGCGTGCCCCGGGCGGGCCGGGAACTTGTCCGCCGGGGGCGCTGTAATCAGTCGGCAAACCCGCGGCGGAGCGCGCTCGCGGGTTTCTTTTCCAGGCAGTCCGGCAGTGGAGTGGCCTTCGGGGTGGAGATGAAGACAGCAGCAGTGAATCGCCTGCGCGGGGTCGAACGCGACATCGTGCAGGTGCCGGTCGCGGGAGACGTCGCGCCCTATTACGAGCCGCAGGGCAACGAGGTCGCGATTTTCGAGGCGGCGTACAAAAAGCGGCTGCCGGTGATGCTGAAAGGTCCCACCGGATGCGGTAAGACGCGCTTCCTCGAGTTCATGGCCTTCGAGCTGAAGCGGCCGCTCGTCACGGTCTCCTGCCACGAGGACCTCACCAGCTCCGATCTCGTCGGGCGCTTTCTGCTCGAAGGCGCCGAAACGGTATGGCAGGACGGCCCGCTCACGCGCGCGGTGAAGGCGGGCGCGATCTGCTACCTCGACGAGATCGTGGAAGCGCGCACCGATTCGACGGTGGTGATCCACTCGCTCACCGACCACCGGCGCAAGCTCACGATCGAGAAGAAGGGCATGGAGATCGAGGCGCACGAGGACTTCATGCTCGTGATCTCCTACAACCCCGGCTATCAGACCGTGCTGAAGGACCTGAAGCCGTCCACCAAGCAGCGCTTCGTCGCCATCAATTTCGATTTCCCGCCCGAGGAGATCGAGCGCAAGATTCTGATGAACGAGGTCCCGGGCCTCGCCCCCGAGATCGCGCACCAGCTCGTCGCGGCCGGCCGCAAGGCGCGGCTCCTGAAGGATCACGGGCTCGAAGAGGCAACCTCCACCCGCGCGCTCGTCTACGCGGGGAGCATGATCGGCGCGGGTCTCGATCCCGTCACCGCATGCCAGGTCGCGATGGTGAACCCCATCACCGACGACATCGAGCTCGCCGAGGCGATGATGGAGATCGTGCAAGCGCATTTCGCGGCTTGAATCACGGGAGATGACCGACCGCAACACCGCGATACACGACCTCCTGCACGAGTTCCGGGACGCCAGCCTCGTCGCGTTCCGCGAGCTGGAGCAGGTGCTGCCGGCGATCCGCCTCCACGGCGACGAGGTGGCGCTCACGTGGCTCATGGCGGGCCGCCGCCTTTTCGACTTCGACCGCGAGGCGGGCCGCGCCTTCATCCGCGGCAGCGCGGCCGCGGAACAGGTCTCCGAGACGGTCCTGCCGTGGACCGAGCAGGCGCTCCAGTTCGTACGCTGGCGCGGCTCGTGGCGCGCGCTCGAAGGCTTCATGTCGAATCTGCCGCGCGCCTACGGTTCGCTCGGCCACGCCGGCGAGCGGCGCTGGGCGGAAATCGGGCTCATGTGGTGCGGGCGCCAGCTCGAGAGCGGCAGCGCATTCTTCAACGTGCCCGTGACCGATCTCGCCGGGCGCCAGGGTATCGCCGGCATCGAGCAGCTCGCGGTGCCCGCCGAAGAGCTCTTCGAGTCACGCAAACTGCTCCTGAGCACCTATCTCGGAGGGGCGATCCGCGTGCGCAATCTGCTCGGCGCGCAGGCGATCCTGCCGTGGGCCTTGCGCGGTGCGGACATCATGCAGTCGGGGCGCGCGCGTGGCGAAGCCTATTTCCGTCTCGAGTCGGAAGAGAGCCTGGCGCTGCTGCTCGAGCACCTGCCGGGGTTCCGGCTCTCCGACCGCAACCGGCTGCTCGGCATGCTGCTCGACGTGTGGTACGGCGAAAGCTTCGATCTCAAGGAGAGCGCTTGGTCTCCCGAGAAGGGCCGTCCGTTCGTCGAGACCGACGGACGCAGCCTGTTCTTCCCGGCGGTCATGGCGAGCCGCGACGAGGCCGTGCTCGCGGTGCTGCACGGCGCGGGTCACATGCGCCATGGCACCTTCGACCGGCTTGCGATGAAAGAGATGTTCGGGGCGGCGAATGTCGAGTTTCCGGAGTCGGGCCCCGTGTCGTGGGTACCGCTCTACATGCACTACGGTGACGACGCGCTGCGCTTCCAGCTGATTTTCGATCTGTGCGAAGACCTGCGCGTCGACTTCCGCGTGCAGCACGCGGTGCCCAATTACCTCCCGCGGCTCGCTGCGGCCGCGCGTGCGGCGCCGCCGCGCCCGCCCGAAGCCGCGGCCTATTTCGATCTCGCGCTCGCCAGCATCGAAGAAGCGATGACGGCGATGCACGCGAGCGCGCCGCGCGGCAGGCAGTTCGGCCCGCTGTTCGACCCCGCAGCGACGGTGGCGGACGCCTGGCGCATCGCGACCGCGATCTACAGCAACGACGAGCTGCCGCGCGTCACCGATCTCGAGACGTTTCACGCGGCGTATCTGCCGGGACGCGGACCGAACGCGACGCGCCTTGCGCATCCCCAGCAACGCCAGGAGCAGCAGCAGACGCAAGCCGGCGCGGAGCAGCAGAACCAGCCGGAAGAGCAGGGTGAGGAGGAAGGCGAAACCGCGCAGAACGCTGAAACTGGCGATCAGCAGGACGGCGGCAAGCACCAGGAAGTTGCGGGCTATGGCGATTCCACCGGCACTTCCGCACGATCGTCGAATCGCAACGAGACGCAGCAGCAGGCGGCCTCGGCCGCTGACAAGGGCCTGCCCTATCCGGAGTGGGATTACCGCGAGCAGCGCTACAAGCGCAACTGGGCGTGGGTGCAGGAGAAGAAGCTCGCCGAGTCCAACACCGCCGAAGCGAACCGGCTCGAGCGGCAATATTCGAATGCGCTGAAGCGGCTGAAAAAGGCGATCCAGGCGCAGAAGCCGGCGCGGCTCGCGCCGCTCCTGCGCCAGCTCGACGGCGACGACATGGACATCAACGCGGTGGTGGGTTACATCGCGGAAAAGCAGGCGGGGCGCTCGCCGAAGCCCGCGATCTACCGGCGTCGCGAGATGCGCCAGCGCGAGATCGCCGTGACGCTGCTCGCGGACATGTCGACGTCGATCATGCAGCATCTGCCGGAGGGTGGCGGGCGGCTCGTCGATCGGGTGCGCGCTGGCGTGCTGCTCTTCGCCGAGAGCATGGAAGAAGTGGGCGACGCCTACAGCATCGCCGGGTTCTGCTCGAAGTATCGCGACAACGTGAGCTACTACACGATCAAGAACTTCGATCAACCGCTCTCGGAAGACGTGCGCAGCCAGATCGGCGGCATGTCGGGCCGGCTCGCGACGCGCATGGGCGCGGCGATCCGTCATGCGACCGCGCGCTTCGAGCAGGTGGAAAGCCGGCGGCGCCTTCTGCTGATCCTGTCCGACGGTCGGCCGGAGGACTACGATGACGGCGGCGACCGGCGCTATCTGCACGAAGACACGCGCATGGCGGTGAAGGAAGCGGTCGCGCGCGGCGTGCATCCCTTCTGCATCACGGTCGATACGATGGCGAATCAGTACTTGCCGCAGATCTTCGGCAAGGGGCACTACCTCGTGCTCGACCACATCAATTCGCTGCCGAACAAGCTCCCGGAAATTTACTTCCGCCTGCGCCGCTAGGCGCGCTTTCTCGTCATCCCGGACAATGATCCGGGATCCGAAACACTCTGGATTCCGGCCTGCGCCGGAATGACGATGGCCGAGTAGATCAGCGGCGGGACTTTTCGATTTCTTCGACGCGCTTGCGCGCAGCTTCGACTGCGGCTTCGAGGGTTTTCTGGCGGGCCCAGTATTCGTCCGTGAGGCGGCTCGCACCTGTCGCCGTACCAAGGCGCTCGCCCGGAAGCGGCTCCTTGCCTGCTTCACGGGCTTCTTCCGCCTTCTTGAGCTGCGCGTAGGCGGATTCGAGTTCCTGCCGCGACGCTTCATCGGACGCGGCGCGCTGCTTGACGCGCTGGTCGATCGCCTTCTTCTCGGCTGGCGTCACCAGGGTCGTACCGGTTTTCGGAGGCGGCGGAGGAAGCTTTTCGACGTGTTTTGCACCGGGCTCCGGCTTCTCCCCGTACACCACCTTGCCGTTCGGCATGGTCGATTTGTACAGATCCTGGGCCGCGGCGGCAGCCGCAGCGAAGCATGACAGCAGCACGAAGAGGCGGAACATCGCGGCTCCCATCGGGTATCCGACCCATTCTAATCGCGCTGTCATGCGCCAGCAATTGCGCGTCCTGCCGATTCCCACCGTGAGCCCTTTGTAAGGCTCGCGCACCTGCCACGACCAACGGCACGATCCGGTTCGCGAAAGGGGGGAATCATGTCCAGGCCGGCCGTTCGGCGCCAGAGCGAGTACGTCGCGCTTACGCGCGAGCAATTCCGCGAGCGTTTTTACGCGCGTTTCTACGACCCGGTGTTCGAGGAAGTCACGCCCGAGCTGGAAAGGATTTTCGAAAAGGCGTGGGACGGCTGCATCCGATACCGCAAGTCACCGCGCCGGCGCGCCGCGGGTGAGGGCTACTCCGATCCCGGTTTCCAATTGCCGGTCGAATGGCTCGAGACGCGTGCGCGCATCGAAGCGGCGGCAAAGCGCCACAGGGAACCGAAAGCGCCGTCGCGTATCCTGATAGTGAACGGCTCGACGCGCAGCGAGCACAGCTGCCCGGGCGAGATCTCGAAAACGCGCCGTCTCGCGCTCGCCGATGAGTCCTGGAAGGTCATCCATCCGTGCAAGGGGTGCGTTTCGACCTCGCAGGCACTGTGCCACTGGCCGTGCTCCTGTTATCCCAACCACGCGCTCGGCCAGACCAACGACTGGATGGACGAGATCTATCCGCGCTGGACGGCAGCGCACGGCGTCTTCCTTCTGTGTCCCGTCCACTGGTATCAGGCGCCCGCGAGCCTGAAGCTCATGATCGACCGGCTCGTGTGCGCGGACGGCGGCAATCCCGACCCGACCACGACCCGCGGCAAGGACCCGTTGCGCGCGAAGGAGCTGGAGCTCATGGGCTGGCCCTATCCCAAGCACCTCGCGGGGCGCGCGTTTGCCATCGTTGCACACGGTGACGCGGCGGGCCCGGAAAACCTGCGGTGAATGCTGGCCGACTGGCTCACCGACCTCGGCATGGTCCAGTCCGGGCCGCAAGCGGCGCTCGACACGTTAGCCCGATCGGTCATCCCGGCGCTTTTCAGAAAACCGATTGTTCGCCACAATGCGCCTTTCCCCGAACCAGACGAGGACACCGGCATGGCTCATACGCTCGAACAGTTCGCTGCATCCTGCCACGACATCCTGACGCGGGAATCCGGGCCCGCAGGCCGCGCCAAAGTATGCGCGCTGCTGCGGGAGGTGCTGAAGGATGCCGAGTTCGTCGCAAAGAACCTGAATGACCAGACGCCCGAGCGCCAAATCCTCTACGAGGACCCCGAGCTCAAGTTCTGCATCCTCGCCCACTATTACAAGGGCGCGAAGGCGAGCCCGCCGCATGACCATGGGCCGTCATGGGCGATTTACGGTCAGGCCGTGGGCGAAACGGAGATGAGCGACTTCGAGCTCCTCGAGCCGGCGAGCGAGGACAAGCCCGGGAAGGTCCGCAAGGTCCGGACCTACAAGCTCACGCCGGGCATTGCTCACCTCTACAACGAGGGCGACCTGCACGCGCCGACCCGCAGCGGCCCGACGCGGCTCATCCGCATCGAAGGCGTCAACATGGAGACGGTGCGCCGCCACAAGTACGTGGCGGTGTAGCTCAGGCGGCGAAGCTCACTCCGGCTTGATGCCGGCGATCTTCACGAGCTTCGCCAGCCGGTCGTAATCGCCGCGGAAGAACTTGCCGAATTCCTCGGGGCTCGCGCTGCCCGCCGGCACCAGTCCCTGATTGGCGTAGAGCTGGATCACGTCGGGCGCGGCGAGCGCCTTCCGGATCGTCTCGTGCCACGTCTTGATGATCGGGCGCGGCGTGCCTTTCGGCGCGAAGAAGCCGTTCCAGCTGTTGAACTCGTAGCCCGGCACGCCGGATTCGGCGATCGTCGGCAGCTCGGGCAGCAGCGGCGAACGCTTGCCGGAGGTAATCGCGAGCGCGCGCATCCGACCCGCCTTGATGTGCCCCATGATCGATGCGGCGGGCGCGATCAGCCACTGGCTTTCGCCCGCGACGACGGCCGCCGCCATCGGTCCGCCGCCTTTGTACGGCACATGCACGGTCTGGATGCCCGCGAGGCTCGTGAACATCACCCCCGAGAGATGGCTCGAGGACCCCACGCCGGCCGAGGACATATGGAGCTTGCCGGGCTGGGCCTTCGCCAGCGCGATCAGCTCCTGCACGCTTTTTGCGGGCACCGAGGGATGGACCGCCATCACGCCGTCGGCGTTGACGATGAGCGAGATCGGCTCGAAATCCCTGAAGGCGTCGAAGCCGAGCTTGCGGTAGGTGAACTGCGAGACGATCATCGAGCTCGAGGCGCCGACGATGACGGTGTAGCCGTCGGGCGCTGCGCGCGCGCCGATTTCGAGCGCGATGGTGCCCGCCGCCCCGCCGCGATTGTCTACGACGAGCTGCTGCCCGAAAAATTCGGACACCTTGCCGGTCACGATGCGCGCGATGGTATCGAGCGATGATCCGGCGGACTGTGCGGCGATCACGCGCACCGGTCGCGAGGGATAGGGCTGTGACAGCGCCGGCGCCGCGGCGCAGGCGGCGAGCGCAAAGACGATGAAGCGCTTCATGAGTTTCCTCCCCGGTGTGCCCGCAAAGGGCCTGCACATGATAATCGATTTGGGGAGCGGCCTTCACACCCGCGGCGTGACGTGCTAAGTTGCATCCAACTCGATTGCACTGGAGGTGTGATGGCGAAGATCGTAAACACGCTGGACGTTCCCCGGCTCTATTCGCAGAAGGACGACCGGTTCCGCTACGAGGCGGTCAAGGAAAACGTGCTGGGGCTCAAGAATATCTGCGGCGAAATCGTCGTCTATCCGCCGGGAGCTTCCGGCGCGAGCCATCATCACCTCGGCACCGAGCACCTTTTCTACATCACGGAAGGCCGCGGCACGATGTACATCGACGATGTGCCGCACGAAGTGAAGGCCGGCGATTTCGTTTCGGTGTTTGAAGGCGAGCGCCACTGGTTCACGAACCACACCCGGGAGACGTTCGCGTTCCTCGAGCTCTTCTCGCCGGTCAACTACAAGACCATCTGGGACAATCCCGATCTCAAGTGAAGCTGGAAGCCAAGCCGCCCGTGAGGCGGCGAGTCCGGCAGCGCTCCGAAAGGAGCAACTCAGTGATGCGCGTCTGAGGGTATCGCCGGCAGCGGACCGGTCTTCACATTGTAGAGGTGACGCCGGCGCACGAGCTCCATCGTGATCGAAACGAAGATGCCGAAGATCGCGATCACGGTGTAGATCGAGAAGTCCATCAGGATCAGGAACGCGTAGATGCCGAGCATCGCGAGTATCGAGAGATTCTCGTTGAAGTTCTGCACGGCGATCGAGTGGCCCGCGCCCATGAGGATGTGCCCGCGGTGCTGGAGGAGCGCGTTCATCGGCACGACGAAGAAGCCGGCGAGTCCGCCGATCAGAATCATCAGCGGGATGGCGAACTCGAGGCTGCGCACGAAGTTCATGGCGATGACGATGAGCCCCATCGCGATGCCGACCGGCACCACCTTGACGGCGCGATTGAGCGGAATGAACCTGGCCGCGATGACGGCTCCGGCGGCAATGCCGACCGCGCAGATGCCCTGCAGCACGGTCGCCTGGGAGAGCGTGTAGCCGAGCGCTACCTCCGCCCACTTGAGCACGATGAACTGCAGCGTCGCACCGGCGCCCCAGAAGAGCGTGGTGGTCGCGAGCGAGATCTGGCCGAGCTTGTCGCTCCAGAGCAGCTTCACGCAGTGGGCGAACTCGTGGATGAGATAGAGCGGATTCTTGCTCGGCGGCCGGTGATCCACGCCGGTATCGGGAATGTAGAGGTTGAAGATCGCCGCGATCGCGTAGAACACGATGATGACGGCGATCGCCGCCTCCGGCGCGGTATCGACGCCGGTGTCGAGTAACGGAAAGTCGAAGCCGAGGAGCCGCGCCGAAACGGGGCCGCTGATCAGCACGCCGCCGAGCAGCGTCCCGAGGATGATCGAGGCGACGGTAAGTCCCTCGATCCAGCCGTTCGCGATGACGAGCTTCTGGTGCGGCAGGTATTCGGTCAGGATGCCGTACTTGGCGGGCGAGTAGGCGGCCGCGCCGAGTCCGACGATCGAATAGGCGAAGAGGATCACCACGTAGGCCGCAGGCCCGGACGTCGTGAGCGCCTGGTAGAAGAACATGACGAGGCAGCCCACGATCTTCACCGTGTTGGTGATGAACATGACGCGGCCCTTGGGCATCGAGTCGGCAAAGGCGCCGACGAACGCCGCGAACGCGACGTAGGACACGGTGAAGAAGAACTTGAGCATCGGCGTCAACCACGCCGGGGAGTTCATCTCGATCAGGAGTGCGATGGCGGCGACGAGCAGGGCGTTGTCGGCGAGCGACGAGAAGAACTGCGCCGCCATGATGATGTAGAAGCCTAACGGCATCGAGGAAAGCGGGGCCGCCTGAAGCGGATCTTGTGAGGAATAGGGGAACCCGGCGCTTTATACCATACTTGGCCAGCTCGCGGCCGGGCAAATATGGGCGAAATATGGTTGAATACTGACCGATTTCCATGGCCGACCGCAGACTCCAGGTGTTCCACACCGTCGCCCGGCAGCTCTCTTTCACGAAAGCCGCCGAGCAGCTTTTCATGACGCAGCCGGCGGTCACCTTCCAGGTGAAGCAGCTCGAGGAGCACTTCAGCACGCGGCTCTTCGAGCGCAGTCACGGCAAGATCACGCTCACGCCCGCCGGGCGGCTCGTAATGGAGTACGCGGAGAGGATCCTCGGGCTTTCGGACGAGCTCGAAAAGCGGGTGGCGGAGTTGACCGGCGCGGTGAGCGGACCGCTGCTCCTCGGGGCAAGCACCACCGTCGCCGAATTCATCCTGCCGCAGATCCTCGGCGAGTTCAAGGCGCGCTATCCCCAGGTGCAGGCTCACATGTCGGTCGCCAATTCGGAGACCATCGAGAACCGGGTCGCGGACCATACGCTCGATCTCGGCATCATCGAGTCGCCGGCGCATCTGCCAAGCGTGCAGACCGAAGTGGTGTGCGACGACGAGCTCGTCCTGATCTGCGCGCCGGGGCATCGCCTCGCCAGGGTGAAGAGCGTGACGCCGCAGGAGATCGTGGGCGAGCCTTTCGTGAGCCGCGAGGTCGGCTCGGGCACGCGCGAATTCACCGATCACTACCTGCGCAACTGCAAGGTCTCGCCGGAGGACCTCAGCATCGTGATGGAACTGGGCAGCCCCGAGGCGATCAAGGGCGTCGTGGAGACCGGCGTCGGCGTCGCCATCATGTCGCGCACGCGGGTGGTGAAGGAACGGAAACTCGGCCTGCTCGTGCCGGTCCCGCTCGAGCCGCGGCTGATCCGCAGCTTCTCTATGGTCTATCCCAGGGAGAAATTCCGCTCGCGGCTGCTCACCACCTTCAGCGAGTTCGCGGCCGCCCGCATGCGGACGATCACGAGCGAGACATGACGCATCGCTCGTCGCCCGCTGTCCCGTAGTCCGCTCCATCGCGATGCGCCCGATATCCGCCACCATCGATCTCGGCGCGCTCGCGCACAACCTCGCGGTTGCCCGACGCCATGCCCCCGCTTCGCGCGTCGTGGCGGTGGTCAAGGCGAACGCGTACGGCCACGGACTGGAGCGCGCCGCCCGGGCGTTGCAGGCCGCCGCGGGTTTCGGCCTCGTCGAGCTCGATGCGGCCGTGCGATTGCGCGAGGCGGGATACCGGCAGCGCATCGTGCTGCTCGAAGGGTTTTTCGAGGCGCGCGAGCTTCCGGTCTTCGCCGAGCACCGGCTCACTGCCGTCGTGCACAGCGCGCACCAGGTGGAGATGCTGAAGGCGCTCGCGCCCGACGCCGGGCTTGACGTAATGGTCAAGCTCAACACCGGCATGAACCGGCTGGGATTCGCACCGGAAGAATTTCCCGGCGCGCTCGCTGCGCTGCGGGCGCATCCCGGCGTGCGCGAGATCGCGCTGCTCACGCATTTCGCGAATGCGGACGATGCGCGCGGTGTCGCCTGGCAGCTCGAGCGCCTGGAGCGTGCGACGGCCGCCGCGCGCCTTCCGCGCAGCCTCGCGAATTCCGCCGCGATTCTGCGTTACCCCGAAGCGCACGGCGAATGGGTGCGCCCGGGGATCATGCTCTACGGCTGTTCTCCCTTTTCCGACCTGGCCGGCGTCGAGCTCGGCTTGAGGCCTGCGATGACGCTCGCCTCCGAAGTGATTGCGATCCAGAACGTGGCGCGCGGGGAGACCGTCGGCTACGGCGGGCTCTATACCGCCGAGCAACCGGTGCGCGTCGGCGTGGTCGCATGCGGATACGCCGATGGGTATCCGCGCCACGCGCCCAATGGAACGCCGGTCGTAGTGGAAGACCGGCTCACAGGCACGGTGGGACGCGTGTCGATGGACATGATGTGCGTGGACTTGACCGCGATCCCGGAAGCGCGCGTCGGCTCGCGCGCTGTGCTCTGGGGCGAGGGAAATCCCATAGAACACGTGGCTGCAGCGGCCGGCACCGTCGGTTACGAGCTCATGTGCGCGCTTGCGCCACGCGTTCCGATCGTGGAGTGCCCGTAAAGTGAACGCGCTGCGGCCGCGGTGTATCATCGTTTCAAGCGCGATCCATCCCGACCAATTCGAATAAGCGCCATGGCGAAGGCGAAGACTCTCTACGCGTGCACCGAGTGCGGCGGGCAAGTCCTCAAGTGGCAGGGGCAGTGCCCGCATTGCCAGGCGTGGAACACGCTCGTTGAGACCGTGGCGGAGGCGCCGTCGGCGCACCGCTTCGGGCTCCTGCCCGGCGGCAAGCTGCAGCGACTGTCGGAAGTGGAAGCGCGCGAAGAGCATCGCGTGCCGACCGGCGTCGCGGAATTCGACCGCGTGCTGGGCGGGGGCCTCGTGCCCGGCGCGGTCGTGCTGATCGGCGGCGATCCCGGCATCGGCAAGTCCACGCTGCTCCTGCAGGCGCTCGCCGAGATCGGCCGCGCGCGCAAGGTGATCTACGTGAGCGGGGAGGAGTCGGCGCAGCAGATCGCGCTGCGCGCGCGGCGGCTCGGCGTCGATTCGAAATCGGTTGAGGTGCTGCCCGAGACCGATCTCAAGAAAATCCAGCAGGCGATCCGGGAGGAGCGGCCCGAGGTCGCGGTGATCGACTCGATCCAGACCCTCTACTCCGACGATCTTCAGTCGGCGCCCGGGTCGGTGGCGCAGGTGCGGGAGTGCGCCGCTCAGCTCACGCGCGCTGCCAAGGCCTCGCACACCACGGTCGTCTTCGTCGGGCACGTGACGAAGGAGGGCACCCTCGCCGGGCCGCGCGTGCTCGAGCACATGGTGGACACCGTGCTCTATTTCGAGGGCGACACGCATTCGAGCTTTCGCCTCATCCGCGCCTTCAAGAACCGCTACGGCGCGGTCAACGAGCTGGGCGTCTTCGCGATGACCGACAAGGGGCTGAAAGGCGTGTCCAACCCTTCGGCGCTCTTCCTGTCGCAGCATGGTGCCGAGGTCGCGGGCTCGTGCGTCACCGTGACGCAGGAAGGGACGCGGCCGCTGCTGGTCGAGGTCCAGGCGCTGGTGGACGAAGCCCACGCGCCCAATCCGCGTCGCCTTTCGGTGGGGCTCGAGCAGAACCGGATTGCGCTGCTCCTTGCCGTCCTCCACCGGCACGCCGGCATCGCGTGCTTCGACCAGGACGTTTTCGTGAACGCCGTGGGCGGGGTGAGAATAAGCGAGCCGGCAGCCGATCTGGCTGTCATGATGGCGGTCGTGTCGTCCCTCAGAAACAAGCCGCTCCCGGCGCGGCTCGTCGTGTACGGCGAAGTGGGGCTCGCCGGCGAAGTGCGTCCGGTGCAACGCGGCCAGGAGCGCTTGCGGGAGGCGGCGAAGTTGGGGTTCGAGCAGGCGCTGATCCCCAAGGCCAACAAGCCGCGACAGGTGATATCCGGCATGGAAGTGATCGCGGTCGAGCGCGTGGAAGAAGCCGTCGGCCGCATTCGCTGATTGGCCCTCGCGCGGCCGGACGCTAGAATGGCATGGCACGCCGCTGCGTGTGCCGTGCGCATCCAAAGGAGGTTGAAGTGGGTCGGGTGAACCCGTACGACACCGGCCTCGACAAGAATCCGGCGAACTATACGTCGCTCACGCCGCTCACGTTTCTCGCGCGCACCGCGTACGTGTATCCCGCGCGGCCGGCGGTCGTGCACGGCGAGCGGGTGCTTACCTGGGCGGAAGTGTACGCGCGCTGCAAACGTCTCGCTTCCGCGCTCGCGCAGCGCGGCGTCGTCGAAGGCGATACCGTTGCGGTGATGCTGCCCAACGTGCCGGCGATGTACGAAGCGCATTTCGGGGTGCCGATGACGGGTGCCGTGCTCAACACGCTCAATACCCGGCTCGACGCGAACGCGATCGCATTCATGCTGCACCACGCCGAAGCGAAGGTGCTGATCACCGATCCGGAATTCTCGGAGACGATCGAGCAGGCGCTGGCGCAGCTCGCGGCGAAGCCGCTTGTGATCGACGTGGAGGATGCGGCTGGCCCGGGAGGCAAGCGGCTCGGCGAGATCGAATACGAAGCGTTCATCGCGCAAGGCGACCCGGAATACGCGTGGGCGATACCGGGCGACGAATGGAACGCGATCGCGCTCAATTACACGTCCGGGACCACCGGCAATCCCAAGGGCGTCGTCTATCACCACCGCGGCGCTTACCTGAACGCGGTGAGCAACATGGTCTCGTGGGGCATGCCGCAGCACCCGGTGTACCTGTGGACGCTGCCGATGTTCCACTGCAACGGCTGGTGCTTTCCGTGGACGATCGCCGCGGCCTCCGGTACCAATGTGTGCCTGCGCAAGGTGGACGCGCGCGCGGTATTCGATCTCATCCGCCGCCACCGCGTCACTCACTACTGCGGTGCACCGATCGTGCACACCATGCTGCTCAACGCGCCCGCGGAGTGGCGCGCCGGAATCGATCACACGGTGCACTGCCTCGTCGCGGGCGCCGCGCCACCGGTCGCGGTCATCGAAGGCATGCAGAGAATGGGGTTCGACATCACGCACGTCTACGGGCTCACGGAGACCTACGGCCCCGCTGCGGTGTGCGCCAAGCACGAGGCGTGGAATGCGCTGCCGCTGGAGAAGCGCGCCGAATTGAACGGCCGCCAGGGGGTGTGGTACCACATGCAGGATCGCATGACGGTCATCGATCCCGTCACGATGCAGCCGGTGCCGCGGGACGGTGAGACCCTCGGTGAAGTCATGTTCCGGGGCAACCTCACGATGAAGGGCTACCTCAAGAATCCCGCGGCGACGCTGGAAGCGTTCTCCGGCGGCTGGTTCCACACCGGCGACCTCGGCGTGATGCAGCCGGACGGCTACGTCAAGATCAAGGACCGCTCCAAGGACATCATCATCTCGGGCGGCGAGAACATCTCATCGCTGGAAGTGGAGGATGCGCTCTATCGCCATCCGGCCGTCATGGCGGCGGCGGTCGTGGCCCAGCCCGATCCCAAATGGGGCGAAGTGCCGTGTGCGTTCGTCGAGCTGAAGGAAGGCGCGCAGGCGACCGCGGAAGAGCTGATCGCGCACTGTCGCGAGCGGCTCGCGCACTTCAAGGCGCCCAAGCGCGTGATCTTCGGGCCGCTGCCCAAGACTTCGACCGGCAAGATCCAGAAGTTCATCCTGCGCGAGCGGGTGAAGTCGGCTTCGGCGATCGATACCTGAGCGGATAGGGCATGGCGGACGACTGCATACTGGAGACGCGCGGGCTCACCAAGGAGTTCAAGGGCTTCGTTGCGGTAAACAACGTGAACCTGAAAGTACGGCGCGGGACGATCCATGCGTTGATCGGTCCCAACGGCGCCGGCAAGACGACATGCTTCAATCTGCTCACCAAGTTCCTCGAGCCGACCGCCGGCACGATCCTCTTCAAGGGCGAGGACATCACGCGGGAAAAGCCCTCCGACATCGCGCGTCGCGGCGTCATCCGCTCGTTCCAGATCTCCGCCGTGTTCCCGCATCTGACCGTGCTCGAAAACGTGCGCGTCGCTTTGCAGCGCAAGCTCGGCAACTCGTTCCACTTCTGGCGATCCGAGCGCACGCTCGATGCGCTGAACGGCCGCGCGCTCGAGTTGCTGGAATCGGTCGATCTCGGCGGCTTTGCCGACACGGTGACGGTGGAGCTGCCGTACGGGCGCAAGCGCGCGCTCGAGATCGCGACCACACTCGCCATGGACCCGGAGCTGATGCTGCTCGATGAGCCGACCGCCGGCATGGCGCACGAGGACGTGGATCGCGTCACGCGGCTGATCCGGAGCGTCGCGCAGGGCCGCACCGTGCTCATGGTCGAGCACAACATGAGCGTGGTTTCGGGAATCTCGCACACCATCACGGTGCTGCAGCGCGGCTCGATACTCGCCGAGGGGCCGTATTCGGAAGTCTCCAGGAATCCGCAGGTGATGGAGGCCTACATGGGGACCGCGGCATGAGCGGCACGACGTGCGATTTGTGCCCGCTTGGCGCAACGGAGGCGGCGCATGCCTGAGTCCGCCGAGATGCTGCGTGTCACCGATCTCCACGCCTGGTACGGCGAGTCGCACATCCTCCACGACGTCAACTTCGTCGTCGAGCGCGGCGAGGTCGTGACGCTGCTCGGGCGCAACGGCGCGGGCCGCACCACGACGCTGAAGAGCATTCTCGGCATGGTGGGACGCCGCACGGGCTCGATCAGGGTGAACGGCGTGGAAACGATAGCCCTCCCTTCCTACCGGATCGTGCGGCTCGGAATCGGCTATTGTCCGGAAGAGCGCGGCATCTTTGCGAGCCTCAGCACCGAGGAAAACCTGCTGCTCCCGCCGCCGGTGGGGCAGGGTGGCATGACGGTGGACGAGATTTATGCGATGTTCCCGAATCTCAAGGAGCGGCGCATGAGCCCGGGCACGCGGCTTTCCGGCGGGGAACAGCAGATGCTCGCGATGGCGCGGATACTGCGCACCGGCGCGCGGCTGCTCCTGCTCGACGAGATCACCGAGGGGCTGGCGCCGGTGATCGTGCAGGCGCTCGGGCGCGTCATCCGACAGTTGAAGGAGCGCGGCTTCACGATCGTGCTGGTCGAGCAGAACTTCCGCTTCGCCGCGCCGCTCGCCGACCGGCACTACGTGATGGAGCGCGGCCGCATCGCGCAGTCGTTCACGGCCGCGGAACTCGCGGCAAAAACGGATATGCTTCACGAATATCTTGGCGTATGAGTCGGTTGGTTTTCACAAACCCGTTCAAAGGAGAGTCGAACATGTGGATGAGACGCAGTGTGCAGGTGGCGGCGGCGTTCGCCCTGAGCGCCGGTTTCGCGCAGGCGCAGTACTCCGATGGTGTGATCAAGATCGGTGTGCTGAACGATCAGTCCGGAACCTACGCGGATCTCGCGGGGCCGGGCTCGGTCGTTGCCGCGCGCATGGCGGTCGAGGATTTCGGCGCGGCGAAGAAGGGCATGAAGGTCGAGATCGTGGTCGCGGATCACCAGAACAAGCCGGAAGTCGGGTCGAGCATCGCGCGCCAGTGGTTCGACGTGGACAAGGTGGACGTCATCGTCGATGTCCCGACTTCTTCGGTGGTGCTCGCGGTGAACCAGGTTGCACGCGAGAAGAACAAGGTGCTGATCGTCTCCACCGGCGCGACCTCGGATCTCTATGGCAAAGCGTGCACGCCCAACTCCCTGCACTGGACCTACGACACTTGGTCGCTCGCGAACGGGACCGGGTCCGCAGTGGTAAAGACGGGTGGCAACACCTGGTTCTTCCTCACCGCGGACTACGCATTCGGGCACGCGCTCGAGCGCGATACCGAAGCGGTGGTGCTGAAGAACGGCGGCAAGGTGCTGGGCAAGGTACGCCACCCCTTCCCATCGGCGGACATGTCCTCGTTTCTGCTGCAGGCCCAGACTTCCAAAGCGAGGGTGATCGGACTGGCGAATGCCGGCGCGGATACGATCAACGCGATCAAGCAGGGCGCCGAGTTCGGCATCGTGAAAGGCGGTCAGCAGTTCGCCGGGCTGCTCGTCTTCCTGACGGACGTGCATTCGCTCGGGCTCAACACGGCGCAGGGGCTGCTGCTCACCGAGTCGTTCTACTGGGACCTCAACGACGACACGCGTGCTTTCTCCCGGCGCTTCGCCAAGCTGCACAAGGGCGCGATGCCGACCATGGGGCAGGCGGGCGTCTATTCCGGCGTGCTGCACTACCTCAGGGCGGTCGAGGCGCTGAAGACCGATTCTCCGGGCGACAAGGTCGTGGCGAAGATGAAGGAGCTGCCCACCGATGACCCGGTGTTCGGCAAGGGTCGCGTGCGCCAGGACGGCCGCAAGATACACAACATGTATCTCTTCGAGGTGAAGACGCCGAAGGAATCGAAGGGGGCGTGGGACTACTACAAGCTGCGCTCCACGATTCCCGCGGAGCAGGCGTTCCGGCCGGAGAAGGAAGGTGGCTGCCCGCTAGTCAAGTGACGATGAGGCACCGAATCGTCATCCCGGCGAAAGCCGGGATCCAGAAACCATGCATGAGGCACCGAATCGTCATCCCGGCGAAAGCCGGGATCCAGAAACCATGCATGAGGCACCGAATCGTCATCCCGGCGAAAGCCGGGATCCAGGCCGACCCTGGACCCTGGCGTACGCCGGGGTGACGACGCACTGACGCATGAGCGAGATTTTCGGCATACCGACGCAGGCCCTCTTCGGGCAGCTTCTGATCGGGCTCATCAACGGCTCGTTCTACGCGCTGCTCTCGCTGGGGCTCGCGGTCATTTTCGGCATGCTGAACATCATCAACTTCACGCACGGCGCGCAGTACATGATGGGGGCGTTCTGCGCGTGGTTCCTGATGACCAAGCTCGGGCTCGGCTACTGGTGGGCGCTCGTGCTCGCGCCGCTCATCGTCGGCGCGACCGGTGTGGTGATCGAGCGCCTCATGATCTCGCGCCTCTACAAGCTCGATCATCTCTACGGGCTGCTGCTGACCTTCGGTCTCGCGCTCATCATCCAGGGACTCTTCCGCAACGAGTACGGCTCGACCGGACTGCCTTACCCCATGCCGGAGCAGTTGCGCGGGGCTCAGAACCTGGGCTTCATGTTCCTTCCGAACTACCGTGCCTGGGTCATCGTCTTCTCGCTCGCGGTGTGCCTCGCCACCTGGTTCATGATCGAGAAGACCAGGCTCGGCGCGTACCTGCGCGCGGCCACCGAGAATCCGCAGCTCGTGCAGGCCTTCGGCATCAACGTCCCGCGCATGGTGACGCTCACCTATGGATTCGGCGTCGGTCTCGCCGCGCTCGCCGGCGTGATGGCAGCGCCGATCTACAGCGTGAATCCCTTGATGGGCGAGCATCTCATCATCGTCGTCTTCGCGGTGGTGGTGATCGGCGGCATGGGTTCGATCATGGGCTCCATCGTGACCGGCTTCGTGCTCGGACTCGTGGAAGGGCTCACCAAGGTGTTCTATCCGGAAGCATCCAACACCGTGATCTTCATCATCATGGCGATCGTGCTGATGCTGCGGCCCGCGGGCCTTTTCGGCACGCAGAAGTAAGCGCGCATGGCGACGACCGAACTCGCGATCGGCGCGACCACCGCCCCGCGGGGCCTCTTCCATCAGCGCATCGCATTCGTCGTGATGCTCGCCTTCTTCATCCTCGGGCCGTTCGTGATCTACCCGGTTTTCCTGATGAAGGTGATGTGCTTCGCGCTCTTCGCCTGCGCCTTCAACCTGCTCCTCGGGTTCGCCGGGCTGCTGTCCTTCGGGCACGCCATGTTCCTCGGCATGGCGGGTTACACGGCCGCCCACGCGGCGAAGGTGTGGGGCTTCAATCCCGAGTTTGCCATTCTGCTCGGGGCCGCGGCCTCGTGCGCGCTTGGCATCGTCTCCGGCATGATCGCGATCCGCAGGCAGGGCATCTACTTCGCGATGATTACGCTTGCGCTCGCGCAGATGATCTACTTCTTCTGCGTGCAGGCGCCGTTCACCGGCGGCGAGGACGGCATCCAGGCCGTGCCGCGCGGGAAACTGTTCGGGTTCATCGATCTTTCCAACGTCTGGGCGATGTACGTGATGGTATTCGCGATCTTCCTCGGCGGTTTTCTCCTGATCTACCGCATCATCCACTCCCCGTTCGGCCAGGTGCTGAAGGCGATCCGGGAGAACGAGCCGCGCGCGATTTCGCTCGGCTATGACACCGACCGCTACAAGCTCCTCGCCTTCGTGATCTCGGCGACGCTTTCCGGCCTTGCGGGCGCGACCAACGCGCTCGTCTTCCAGCTCGCGGCATTGAACGCCGTGTACTGGACCATGTCCGGTGAAGTGGTCCTGATGACGCTCGTCGGCGGCATGGGCACGATCTTCGGGCCGGTGGTGGGCGCGCTGGTGGTGCTCGCGATGGAGAACTATCTCGCCCAGCTCGGCGCATGGGTCACCATCGTCCAGGGCGTCATCTTCGTCCTGTGCGTGCTGACTTTCCGCCGCGGGATCGTGGGTGAGCTCGTCCATTATCTCCGCCGGCGGGAAGCGGTGCGCGAGAAGGGCGCCGCGGCCGCGACATCGCGCCCGTAAATGGACTTCAGCCTCACCGCGGATGAGATCGCGTTCCAGGCGTCGGTACGCGCCTTCGCGAAGCGTGAGCTCGAGGCCGACGCGCTCGCGCGCGCGCATGCGGAGGAATATCCGCGCGAAGTCGCCAAGCGCATGGCCGCCGCAGGGCTTCTTGGCATCACGATACCGGAAGCCGACGGCGGGCAGGGCGGCACGCTGATGGACGCGGTGCTGGCGATCGAGCAGGTGGCGCTCGTGTGTCCGCGCAGCGCGGACCTCGTGCAGGAGGGCAACTTCGGCGCGATCCGGGTGCTGGCGCGGTTCGCGACCGAAGATCAGAAGCGGCGCTTTCTCGCGCCGGTGCTCGCCGGCGACGAAATCATCGCGGTCGCGATGACGGAGCCCGAGGCGGGCTCGGCGACGACGGATCTCACGACCCGCGCGGAGCCCGATGGCGCGGGATTCCGCGTGACCGGCACCAAGGTCTTTCCGAATCCGCACGCCGATCAGTATCTCGTGTACGTGCGCTACGGCCCCGGCGTGGAAGGGATCGGCTCGGTGATGATCCGCCGCGGCGCGCCGGGTTTCACCATCGGCAAGGCGTCGAAATTCATGTCCGGCGCGCACTGGGCGCCACTGTATTTCGACCACGTTTACGTTCCACGCGAAGACGTGCTGCTCGGCCCGGGTGGCTTCCGGCGGCAGATGGCGGGCTTCAACGCCGAGCGGGTTGGGAACGCCGCGCGCTCGCTCGCATTCGGGCGCTACTGCTTCAACATGGCCCGTGATTACGCGCTCACGCGCCGGCAGTTCGGCCGGGCGCTCTGCGAGTTCCAGGGCCTGCAATGGAAGTTCGCCGACATGAAGGTGAAGCTCGATGCCGCACAGCTACTGCTCTATCGCGCGGCGACCAATGCCGATCGCGGCTTTCCGGACGTGGAAGAGACGACCGTCGCCAAGCTCGCATGCAACCAGGCGGGATTCGAAGTCGCGAACGACGCGCTACAGGTGATGGGCGGGCTCGGCTACACGCAGGAGACGCTCGTGGAGTACTGCGTTCGCCGCACGCGCGGCTGGATGATCGCGGGCGGCTCGATCGAGATGATGAAGAACCGGCTCGCGGAGTCGATCTTCGGGCGCCGCTTTTCCCAGCGCCCGCCCCACACAGTGCGCAAAGAGAAGTGACGATCTTGCGGCCTTTCGTCACCCCGGCACAAGCCGGGGCCCAGGCGGCTGCGCTGGATCCTGGTCCCCGGCTCAAGACATGCCGGGGCATGTTTCACCGGGATGACGCACACCTTTGTGACTCGAAAGCCGTATGGAAATCGTGATCGATACGAAGCCCTGGTTGTTTGAAGCCTTGTTTAGCCCCCGCACCATCGCGCTCATCGGCGCCTCCGCCGACCCGGCGAAGAACAACGCCCGCCCGCAGCGCTTCCTGCGGCGCCACGGCTACGCCGGCCGCATCCTGCCGATCAACCCGCGCTACAGGGAGATCCACGGCGAGACGGCGTATCCGGATCTGCGCTCGGCACCGGGGCCCATCGACCACGCTTTCATCATGGTGCCGGCGCCGCTCGTGCCCGACATGGTGGCGCAGTGCTGTGAATTGAAAATTCCGGTCGCCACGATCTTCAGCGCCGGATTCGCGGAGCTGGGGGAGGAGGGACTGAAGCGACAGCGCGACATGGTGGCGATGGCGCGCGCGGCAGGCCTCCGGCTCCTCGGGCCCAACTGCATGGGCGTCATCAATGTTCACGGCAAGACGGCGCTCTCGGTCAATGCGGTGCTGGAACGCGAAACGCTGCGGCCGGGGCCCCTGGGCGTCGTCTCGCAGAGCGGCAGCACGCTCGGCACGCTGCTGTCGCGGGCGCAGGCACGGGGTCTGGGGTTTTCCAAGCTCGTCTCAGTGGGGAACGAATGCGATCTCGCGGTGGGAGAGCTTGTGGAGCTGCTGGTGGACGACGCGGAGACCAGCGCGATCCTGCTCTTTCTCGAAACGTTCCGCGACACGGAGCGGCTCGCCGCCGCTGCGCGGCGCGCATTCGCCGCGGACAAACCGGTCATCGCATACAAGCTCGGGCGATCGGATGTCGGCCGGCGTGCTGCTGCCTCGCACACCGGGGCGATGGTCGGGGCCGACGAACTAGCGTCGGCGTTCTTTCGCGCGCACGGCATCCTGCGCGTGGACATGTTGGAGAGCCTCTTCGAGCTGCCGCAGCTCGTGATGGGGCGAAAGCCGCCCGCCGGACAGCGCGTGGCGGTCCTGACCGGCACGGGCGGTGCCGCGGCGATGGTCGCGGATCGGCTCGGCGTGCTCGGTGCGGAAGTCGTCCCGCCTCCGCCCTCTCTCATCGAAGATCTGCGTGCGCAGGACCTTCCGGTGAGCGATGCGCCGATCACCGACATCCCGATGGGCAGGAGCGAGGGCGGCGCCTACACCGCGATTCTCTCCGCGCTGCTCCGCTCCGATCACTGTGACGCGGTCGTCTCGGTGATCGGTTCCAGCTCGCAGAATCCGCAGACGCTGGTGGAGCGCGTGTTCAGGGCAGACGGGCGCGAAAGGAAACCGCTGGCCGTGTTTCTCGCGCCACGGGCGGACGAAGGCCTGCTCGCGCTGCAGGAAAACGGCATCGCGGGATTCCGCACGCCCGAATCGTGCGCTGACGCGGTGAATGCCTTTCTCAATTGGCGACCGCCTGTTGCGCTCGTGTCGCCGGAGGAGGGCGCGCTCGCCAAGGCCGAAGCGGTGCTGCGAGCCACGGCAAAATCGCGGCTCAACGAGCAGGAGGCGTATGCGCTGTTTGCCGCACTCGGCATTCCGAGCGCCGAAACGCGCATCGTAGCGAGCGCAGCCGATTGCGCGGAAATGAGCCTTGATTTTCCTGTTGCTGCGAAAGTATTGTCCGCTGATGTTCCGCACAAGAGCGATGCCGGGCTCGTGGAGCTCGATATATCGAGCGGCGGCAACCTGCGCGCGGCGGTGCAACGCATCCTCGATCGCGCGCGTGAACTGTATCCCGAGGCGCGCATCGATGGCGTGCTCGTGCAGCGCATGGAGCGCGGTCTCGCCGAAGTGATCGCAGGCTACCGCCGCGATCCCGAGGTCGGCCCGATCGTCATGCTCGGCACAGGCGGGATTGCAGCGGAATTGAAGCGCGGCTACTGCGTGAGACTTGCGCCCGTCGCGATCGAAACGGCACACGAAATGATCGACGAGGTGGCGGGGCTTGCGTTGCTGCGCGGCTTTCGCAACCTGCCGCGTGGCGATTGCACCGCTCTGGCGCGCGCAGTCCACGCCTTGTCGCTGCTGGCATGCCTCGAGAGCCGGACCGTGCTGGAAGCGGAAATCAACCCGCTTATCGTGAAACGTGCGGGGGCCGGGGTCGTCGCGGTCGACGGGCTGGTATCGTTGGCCTGACGGCTGAGGCGGGCAGCCGGAAGGTGGTTCATAGCCTTCCGCATGTCGTAGTAATATGCCGAACCCATATTCACCAGGAGGAGAACCATGAGACGGATGTGGATCGTATTGGTGGCATTGATGGCGGGCTGCGCGAGCACCATCAACGAGCCCGCCGGACCGGGGACCGTGAAAATCACTCCGTTGGGCAGCCACGACGGTGAGTTCTGCATCTTCGACCGGGCGATGGTGTTCGAGGATCCGGATGGCACCCGTATCCTCTACGATGCCGGCGTCACCACGCGGGGCGCGCAGGATCCACGGCTCGGGAAAATAGACGCAGTGTTGCTGAGCCACGTTCATTGGGATCACCTGGGCAACAATCACCAGCCCGCCGCCAATGCGGGGGCATGTAACAAACCCGATCTGTCGGTAAGGGTCGCGCCCAGTTCGACTACTGTGAACGTCGTTGTTGCGAAGAACGCGCGTTTCCTGGTGGGCGGGGAGATGAATTCGTTCTTCACGCACAAGGTGAAGGAGGCAGGCGGCGACCCCAAGCTTGTCCAACCCCTGCGGTTCGGAGCCTCTACAAAAGTACGCGGAGTGACGATATCGAGTGTTCCAGCGGTGCACACTAACGGACTCTCCCCTGAATTTCTGAGCAAGCAACTGGCAGATGCGCTTGGGGCGAATGGCCTCACCGCCTATCTCGGGCCAGCGGGAGGATATGTGTTGCAGTTCAGCAACGGGCTTGTCGCCTACCTTTCAGGGGACACCGGCATTACGGCTGAACAGGACGTCGTGGTTCGACGCCACTTCAAGGCCAATCTTGCCGTGATAAATATCGGCAATGTTTTCACAACGGGCCCCACCGAGGCAGCCTACGTAATCAACGACCTCGTGAGACCGAACGCGGTCATTCCCTCGCACGCGAATGAGATCGCAACCAAAGGCGGAAAACTGGTCTCCGGCACGCGTACCGAGCAATTCATCAAAGCGGTCAAGGTGCCGGTGCATTTGCCGTTGAGCGGGAAGACCATGGCGTTCGATGGCAGTGGTCGCTGCGTGTCGGGCTGCTGAAGACCGCGCCAGTAGAACTGCAATGGACCGGGCGGCGAGCGCTACGGAGCTCGGAGAGGGTGCAAGCCGCCGCATCGCTGCCCACGTAGCGGGACTGAGCTACGAAGCGCTCGCGCCCGGGGTCGTCCACGCGTTCAAGCGCGCGCTCCTGGATTTCGTGACCTGCGCTGTCGCCGGTGCGACGATGCCGGTCTCGCGCGCGCTGCTGTCGTATTTCGAAGAGAACGATGCAGACCGCAGTGCGACGGTGATCGGGAGCGCGGTCCGGCTCTCGGCGCCCAATGCCGCGCTCGTAAACGGCGCGAACACCCACGGCCTCGACTTCGACGACGGGCACACGCAAGGCTCGGCGCACCCCGCCGGAGCCATCCTTACGGCGGTATTGGCGGCTGCGGAAAAACATGGCACGGATGCGCGCGCCGTCATTCTCGCCGCGGTGGCCGGCTACGACGTCATGCTGCGCATCGCGGCGGCGATGCATCCGGCGACGGCGCGCCGCGGCTTTCACAACACCGCGCTCGCGGGCGTCTTCGGGGCCGCCGCCGCCGTGGCAACCCTGCTTCGCCTCGATGCCGAGCGCACCAATCACGCCCTCGGGCTCGCGGGCAGCTTTGCGGGCGGCATTCGCGAGTATCTCGCCGAAGGCGCCGAAGTGAAGCGCATACACCCGGGTAAGGCTGCGCGCGATGGGCTGCTGTGCGCCGAGCTCGCAGCGCGGGGCGTGAGCGGGCCATCCCGGATCCTCGAAGGGCGCAACGGGTTCTTCCATACGCACGCCGGTGATGAAGTGAAGTGGGGGCGGCTTTTCGAAGCGCTGGGCGCGCGCTTCGAAATCGAGAACGTGTACTTCAAGCCGTATCCTTGCTGCCGTCACTACCACAGCGCCGTCGACGGCATCCGCGAACTCCGCGAGCGGCACGGTTTCCGAGCCGAAGATGTCGAACGCGTCTGCATCGGTCTCTATGCCGTCGGTGTCCACGGTCACGACCACCGGCACTGCGACACGCTGCTGGATGCGCAGATGAGCGCGCCGTGCGCCGCGGCGCTCGCGCTGGTGGACGGGAAGGTGAGCGCGTCGCAATTTCTGCCGGAGAGCCTCTGCCGCCCGGCGGTTCAGGCGCTCCTCCAACGCATCGATACCGAAATCGACGACGAATGCGAGCGCATCTATCCCGGGCGCCGTTCGGGCGCGGTCCACATCGTGTTGCACAACGGCAGAGCGTTCGATGCGCGCGTCGTCGATCCGAAAGGCGAGGCGGAGAACCCGATGACGGATGCCGACCTCGAGGACAAGCTGCGCGCGAACTGCGAACCGATCCTCGGCGCATTGCGGTGCGACGCGCTGATCGAGCGCATCTGGCATTTCGACGAGGAGGAGAGCCTCGCGCATTTCATGCACGCTCTCACGCGCTGACGACCGCTCACGAGCACAGCGGGTCCTCTGACGCCCCCGCGCGCGAGCCAGCTTTGTGTCGGAAGCCGAATCCATGTTCTGAACTCGCTCGCCTTCAGAACCCGGGCGGCCGTTTCGCGGCCCCGGCCGATCGGGTAAAATCGCCCGCTTCGCATATCCCTTTCCCGTTCCCGCGAGGAGCAGTGATGAAAGTACTGGTCACGGTGAAACGCGTGATCGACCCCTACGTGAAGGTGCGCGTGAAGTCCGACGGCACCGGCGTCGAGACCGCGAACGTGAAGATGACGATGAATCCGTTCTGCGAGATCGCGGTCGAGCAGGCGGTGCGCATGAAGGAGGCCGGCGTGGTCTCGGAGATCGTCGCGGTGTCGATCGGCGTGCCGCAGTGTCAGGAGACGTTGCGCACGGCGATGGCGATGGGCGCCGACCGCGGCATACTCGTGGAGACGGATGCGGACGTGCAGCCGCTCGCCGTGGCGAAGCTCCTCAGGAAAATCGTCGAGAAGGAGAGCCCGAAGCTCGTCATCATGGGCAAGCAGGCGATCGACGACGACTCGAACCAGTGCGGCCAGACGCTCGCCGCGCTGCTCAACTGGCCGCAGGCCACCTTTACTTCGAGCATCACGGTCAGCGGCGATACCGCGGACGTGACGCGCGAGATCGACGGCGGGCTGGAAAAGCTCACCGTCAAGCTGCCCGCGGTGATGACGACCGATCTCAGGCTGAACGAGCCGCGCTACGTCACGCTGCCCAACATCATGAAGGCGAAAAAGAAGCCGCTCGAGGTCGTGAAGCCCGACGCGCTGGGCGTGGACATCACGCCGAGGCTGAAGACGCTCAAGGTGCAGGAGCCGCCCAAGCGCAGCGCCGGCGTCAAGGTCGCGGACGTGCAGGAGCTGGTGGCGAAACTCAAGAACGAGGCGAGGGTGATCTGACATGGCGGCGCTCGTAATCGCGGAACACGACGGCAGGCAGCTCAAGCCCGGCGTTACCAACGCCATCACCGCTGCGATCAAAATGGCGGGCGAGGACGTGCACGTGCTCGTCGCCGGACATCAGTGCGAGGCGGCCGCGCAGGCCGCTGCGAAGGTGGCCGGCGTGAAGAAGGTGCTGCACGCGGACGCCCCTCATTACGCGGGAGCGCCCGCGGAGAACATGGCGGCGCTCATCGTGCCGATGGCGGGGCAGTACAGGCATATCCTCGCGCCTGCCACCGCATTCGGGAAGAACATCATGCCGCGCGTCGCGGGCCTGCTCGACGTGCAGCAGATCTCCGACATCAGCGCGGTGGAGTCGCCGGACACTTTCGTGCGGCCGATCTACGCCGGAAACGCGCTCGCGACGGTGCAATCCTCCGACGGCATCAAGGTGCTCACGGTGCGCACCACTGCCTTCGATCCCGCCGGGGAGGCGGCGAGCCCGGCAGCGATCGAGAAGATCGCGCCCGGACCCGATACGGGGCTTACGCAATTCAAAGGACAGGAGCTTTCGAAGTCGGAGCGGCCGGAGCTTACCGCCGCGCGCATCGTCGTGTCGGGCGGCCGCGGCGTGGGCAGCGCGGAGAACTTCAAGATCCTCGAGGCGCTCGCCGACAAGCTGGGCGCCGCGGTGGGTGCGTCGCGCGCGGCCGTGGATTCGGGCTTCGTGCCGAACGATTATCAGGTGGGGCAGACCGGCAAGATCGTCGCGCCGGAGCTCTACATCGCGGTCGGCATTTCGGGCGCGATCCAGCATCTCGCCGGCATGAAGGACAGCAAGGTGATCGTCGCCATCAACAAGGACGCCGAAGCGCCGATCTTCGCCGTCGCCGACTACTGGCTCGTCGACGATCTCTTCAAAGCAGTGCCGGAGATGACGAAGCTGCTTTGAGCGGCGCCGACTGCGCCAGCGGTTCTTCCACCACCACGGCTCCGATAAATCCGGACGCCGGAACGAAGCTCTCGAGACGCCAGCCGCACTCGCTTCCCGGCGCGTCGCCGATGCGTACGAACTTCGCCGGCTCGCCGGGCGCGAGCGTCACGTCGAACGCATCGAGCGGATGGTGGAGGCCGTCTCCCAGCGCCTTCAGGTAGGCCTCCTTCCGCGTCCAGCAACTGAAGAATCCCGGCATCCGGTGGCACGGGTCGAGCGCCCGATACGCGCGCTGTTCCGCCGGCGAGAAAAAGCGGGCCGCGATCGCGTCGGCGTCGGGCAGCACGCGCACCGCTTCGACGTCCACGCCCACCGCGCGATCGTATGCGAAGGCATACACCGCGAGATCGGCGGAATGCGCGAGGTTGAACTCTAGGCCGCTCTTCGCGAGCGCGGGTGCGAGCGCGGGCTTGCCGCGCTTTCCGTATGCGAAGGCGATCGACTGGGGCGTGAGGTCGAGGCGCTGCGCCAGCAGCTCCCGCAGCCGCGCGCGCGCGACGACGAAGCGGCGCCAGCCGTGCTCGTAGGCGAAACGGCCTCCTTTCTGCAGCTCGTCCTCGGAGAGGGTGAGCGACATGCGGTGCAGCGTCTCGGGCGCGACCTCGAGAGCGGCGGCGATGACTTCGACCGCGCCATATGTGGACGACCAGACGATGCCGCAGTACGGTGCGCGGCCGCCGCTCATGTCTCGAACATCGAGAGCAACATGCCCAGCACGTCGAGGTAGGGCGCAAGCAGTGCTGCGCGGAGACGCGAGCGCTGTGCGATGGAGGCACGGTAGTCGTTGCGAAACGCGAGCCAATTGCCGGCGCTCGCCCCATTGATCGAGACGGTGATCGACGTCGTGACGATGCGCGCGGTATGCCACCAGCCGCCCGGCACGAAAAGCGTCTCGCCGGCATGGAGCAGAATACGCGTGCCCCGCGCCCGCGCGTAGAGCGGAAAGCGCGCGAGGTCCACGTTTTCGATATCCGGAATGCTTGACTTGTTGGATTCGTTGCCGCTACCGGGATAGAGACAGGGCTCCTGCTCGGGCGCGAAGACGAGATACTCTTTCGTTCCGTAGAGCTGCATCAGGAACGCGTGAGTATGGCGGTAGTCGTAGTGCAGTCTCGGAAAGACCGCGCCCGCGCCGCCGAGATAGAACTCGAGCGCGATCTGCGAGCCGCGTGCGGGAAAGAGCGGGCTCGCGAGGTAGTTCGGCCGGGTGCACTCGGGGAGCGGTGAGATATCGGCGAGCAACTCTCGCGGCCACGCCGGGAGCGGCTGATTGCGCAGATACGGCGCGGGGTTTTTCGAGCTCGACGCGAGTATGCGTTGGATCAGGGCGTCGAGTCGCCAGCGTGCGCCGTCTACCGTGACTTCGAGCTGACCGTAGCGATCGCGGAAGAATTCCGGCGTCCATTTTCCGAGCGCGGGCCAGTGATCGAGCGCGCCCTGCACGATGGCGGGCCGGAGCCCGTCCAGGTGCTCGCGGATATAGGCGCTGCGATCGCATTCGCCCCAGCGCACGACGGGAATACCGCGTGGCGGACCGGAGACGGGCTCCGTTGCGGCGTGTGGCCGGAGAACCTTCGGGCTGTCGAGCGTCGGGGTGCTCATGCGGCGATCTCACGCAGACCGTCGCGGCATTGCCTGAAGAGCGCGGCGAAGGTGCGCGCATGGGGCTCGCGCAGCATGAGATCGCCGTTGCAGTCGTCCGGTCCGTAATATTCTTCCGCGCTCGCGACGACGCTGCGCCAGCGCAGCGGCTGGTCCGGGGTGTGCACGAGCTTGCGGCTCGGAAGGAACAGCGCGAGGTGTCCCGCGAAGTGGCCGGGGGAGTAGCGCCGGACGGCCGCGATCGTCGCCCTCTCCACGCGGGCGCGCAGCGCCAGCACCATGTCGGGCTCCGCCAGCCGCGTCGCCTGCCGGCGCGCCCGGCGCTGCTGCCATTTGCGCGCGATGTAGTCGCGCTGCCCTGCCAGCGAAAGCGGCGCCATCGCGCGGACGTGATTCGAGAGCCAGCGAAGCTGCTGTGCGGCGGCCATGCGCAACTGCGGCAGGGGACGATAGGCCGCGGGGTATGGACACCCGAACAGGGCGACGAACGCGACCTCCGCGCCGTCGTTCACGAGCGTGCGCGCCAGCTCGAATGCGATGCCGCCACCGGCGCAATAACCCGCGATCACGTATGGGCCATTCGACCAGAAGCTGCGGATCTGCGGTGCGAAGTAAGCGGCATAGTCCTCGACGCGCGTGAGCGGCTCGCTCGCGCCGTCGAGCCCGGGCGGCTGCAGCCCGAAGAAGGGCTGGTCCTTGCCGAGCGCGGCAGCGAGCGCGCGGTAGCAGAAGACATCGCCGTTGTGGCCGCCGACTCCGAAAACGGGCAGCCGCGTGCCAAGCGCCTGCAGCGGCACGATCGCCTGTTGCTGCCGCGTAAGCTGCTCGGCCGTGCGCAGGAACGCGAGGATCTCGTCCTTGCGCTGGCGCAACTGCTCCGTCAACTCGGGCGTGAGCGCGCCGGCCGGCGCATCGAGCTTGAGCCGGTCACCTTCGGCGTGGACGCGGATGTCGCGCCGGCGCAGCTCTGCGAGAAAGGCGGGTACCATCACAGCTCGATACGTTCACGTTCCGTGCCGCCGCTCAAGGGCGGGCCCGGTTCAGCGACCCACGCGAGCGCGTCGAGCGCTTCCGCGAGGCCGGCGATCGTCGGCCTCTCGAACAGCACGCGCAGCGGCACGTCCATTCCCGACGCGGCGCGCAGCCGCGCCATCAGCCGCGCGGCCATGAGCGAGTCGCCCCCGAGGTCGAAGAAATTGTGGTGTATGCCGATCTCGTCACGCCGCAGCACTTCCCGGAAAAGCTTTGCGACCATCACTTCCGGCGCGGTGCGCGGAGCGACTGGCGGCTGTTGCGCGACCGCTTCCGGGATGCCCGGTGGCGGAAGCGCTGTGCGGTCGAGCTTTCCGTTGTGCGTGAGCGGCAGCGCCGCGAGCGGCACAAACCAGGTAGGCACCATGTACTCGGGCATTGTGATTCGAATGCGGCTACGCAATTGGTCCACGAGGCCGGGCGTTTGGTTCTCCGCGACGTAGTAGGCGACGAGCCTGCGCTCTCCCGACGTGTCCTCGCGCGCGATCACGACGGCGTGACGAATGTCGGGATGCGCGCGCATCGCCGCTTCGATTTCGCCCGGCTCGATGCGATAGCCGCGGATTTTCACCTGCTCGTCGCTGCGGCCGAGAAATTCGATGGTGCCGTCGGCGCGCCAGCGCGCGAGATCGCCGGTGCGGTAAACGCGCGCGCCGCGTTCGTGGTAGTAGGGGTCGTCCAGAAATTTCTCCGCCGTAAGCTCGGGGCGTTCCAGATAGCCGCGCGCGAGCCCCGCGCCGCCGATCAGGAGTTCGCCGGCGACGCCGATCGGCACGGGCTGGAGGCGCGTGTCGACGATGTAGGCGCGCACGTTGTCGATCGGCCGCCCGATCGGGATCACGGACGGAACCCCCTCGCGCGGGCAGTCCCACGCCGTGGCGTCGATCGTCGCTTCGGTCGGACCGTACAGGTTGTGCAGGGCGGCGTGCGGCAGCCTGCGGTAGAACTCGGTACAGAGCTCGGCGGTGAGCGGCTCCCCGCCGCAGAAGACGTGCTTGAGCGGCGGCGCGCAGCACCAGAACGCAGGCTCTTCCAGCAGCAGCCGGAGCTGCGATGGCACGAGCTGGAGGCGGGTCACGCCGTGCGCAAGGATCGCTTCGGCGAGATATGCCGGATCGAGCTGCCCGCCGGAGCGCGCCATCACGATCCGCGCGCCGGCCATGAGCGGCGCGAAGAATTCCCACACCGAGGCATCGAAGCCGTAGCCGGTTTTCTGCAGGACCGCGTCCGACGGGCCGAGCGGATAGACGCGCTGCATCCAGTGCATGTGGTTCGAAATCGCCGCGTGAGGCACCAGCACGCCCTTGGGCCGCCCGGTCGAGCCCGAGGTGTAGATCACGTAGGCAATGCTGTCCGCGGTGGCGCGCTCGGGCGGTGGCACGGTGGGCTGTGATCCGGTGTCCGGCGCTTCCGCGTCGAGCAGCAGCGTTCGGCCCGGCTGCCCCGGAAGTCGCTCTGCGAGATGGGATTGCGTGAGTACGATCGGCGCCCGGGCTTCTTCGAGCATGTAGGCGATGCGCTGCTGCGGAAGTTCCGGATCGACGGGGAGATACGCGCCCCCGGCCTTGAGGATGCCGAGCATCCCGATCACCATGTCGAGCGAACGCTCGACGCACAGGGGCACCACCGTATCGGCGCCGACGCCGCACGCCTGCAACGCGTGCGCCACGCGATTCGCGCGCGCCTCGAGCTCGGCGTAGCTCAGGCGCTTCTCCCCGTAGAGCACCGCGACGGCGTCCGGAGTACGCGCCGCCTGCGCCTGGAACAGCCGGTGGAGCAATCGCTCGCCCGGCATCGCGATCGCCGTGCTGTTCCACGCCTCGACGAGCACGCGCCGCTCGGCATCGGTGAGGAGGGGCAGCTCGTCGATGCGCTGGTCGGGGTCTGCCGCGACCGCTTCGAGGATGCAGCGGTAGTGGCCGAGCCAGCGATCGATCGTTTCCGCGTCGTGGAGGTCGCTGTTGTACTCGCCGATCAGAACGAGATCGCGCCCGTTGTCGAGCACGTTCACCGTGAATTCGAAGTTGACATAGCGCTTCGGCCCGTTCTCGATCGCTTCGAGCGCGATGTCTCCGAAGTCGAGCGCTGCGCCCACCCGATCGATGTTGAAGGTCGCGGTGACGAGCGGCGTGCGCGAGGGGTCGCGCGGCACATTGAGGCGGCGCACGAGCCGGCCGAACGTGAGCTCCTGGTGCGATTGCGCTTCCAGAAAGCGCTGGCGCACGACGCGCAGGTGATCGGGGAAGCGCGCGGCCGGATCGAGCGTGCAGCGCAGCGGAATCATGTTGACGCAATGCCCGACGAGGTGCGGGTTGTCGAGGAGCGGCTGGCCCGCCATCGGGATGCCGAGCACGAAGTCGTCCTGGTTCGAGAGCCGGGCGATGAGGGCTTGCAGCGCCGCGAGCATCGTGACGAACAGCGTGCAACCGTGCCGCGCACCCGCAGACTTGATCGAACGTGCGAGCGCTTCGTCGAGCACGAGCTCGCGGCAGGCGCCGCTGTAGGTCTTGAACGCAGGGCGCGGGCGCTCGAGGGGCAGGTCGAGCACCGGCACGCCATCGGTGTATTGCCGGGCCCAGTACTCTTCGTCGCGGCGCGCCGGCGCGTCGGCATGCCCGCTCGTGACGCGGTCCACATAGTCGGCATAGGGCGCTGCGGGCGGAAGCTGAGGCCGCAGCCCCTGGCGATCGGCGGCGTAGGCGCGGCTCAGGTCCTTCAGCATGACGCCCCACGACCAGCCGTCGCAGACGATGTGGTGCTTGGTGATGATCAGCCGGTGCCGTTCGTCGGTCTCGCGGATCAGGCGCGCACGTACGAGCGGCGCGCGGCCGAGGTCGAACGGCGCGGCCGCCTCCTCTTCGTAGATGCGCCGGATTTCCGCGGTGCGCTCGCCGGGCGACAGATGCGAAAGATCGATGAGCGGCAGAGCGATTCCGGCTGCGGCGCCGACGAGCTGACGCTCGCCGCTCGCGTCGATCGCGACGCGCAACGCGGCGTGCCGATCGACCACCTGCCGGAGCGCATTCTGCATCGACTCGGGCGACAGCCTGCCGCGCAGCACCAGCCCGTGGCACAGGTTGTAGGCGCGCGAGGCGTCGCTCCCCATCTGCGCGGCGGCCCAGATCTCCTTCTGAGGATCGGTGAGGGGCAGCTCGCCCCGCGCGGGCGCCTCCGCGAACGGGTCGAAGTCGACCGGGACCGTGAGCGGCGCGTGGTCGTGCACGAGGTTCAGCTCCCGGTTTCTGCCGGCTCGGCGACCTGGAGATATTTCCCGGCGCGCGCCGGATCGGGAATGAACCACGCGGTCTTCCCGGAGGCGTCACGGCCCTTGCGCGCGCCCGGCACAGGCGGCTGCTCTTCACCTCCCGGCAGAAATCCCGCAGCCTGCATCTCCGCGAGGGTTTCGCGGAACGCGCTCGCGACGCGCTCGAGATCGGCTTCGGTGTGGGCTGTGGTGAGGAACACCGGGCGGCCCTCGAGGATGTGTACGCCTTTCAGGCGCATCCAGGCGAAGAAGAGACTCGCGAGCGGCAGATCGTGCGGCAAGCTCACGGTGAGCCACGAGGCGAAGTGCGCGATGCGCAGCGGGGCGCGCACCTTCTCCGCATGCGCGTTGAGCGCATCGACGAAGCGCGTAGTGCGCAGGTTGAGGGTGCGCTGCAGTTCCGGGCTTTCCCTGCGGAGCTTATGCAGCACCGCGCGCGCGACCGCGAGGCTCAGCGGATGCCGCACGAAGGTGCCGGCGAAGAAGGTGACGCCGACTTCCGGCGCCGATGAATCGCCGTAGCGCCACATGCCGCCGTCGAGCGCGTCGAGGTACTTCGCGCGGCCCGCGACCACGCCGATCGGCAGCCCGCCGCCGATCACCTTGCCGTAGGTCGCGATGTCGGCCTCCACACCGAAGAGCGCTTGCGCGCCGCCGGGGTGCGTGCGAAAGCCCGTAACCACTTCGTCGAAGATGAGCGCGGTATCGGTCTCGGATGTGATCCTGCGCAATTCGAGCAGAAAGTCGCGCGGCTGCACCTCGGGGTGACGGCTCTGCACCGGCTCGACGAGGACGGCGGCAAGCTCGGGCCCCAGCGATCTGATCGCCTGCAGCGACTCGGGATGGCCGTAGTCGAGAACCACCACGTTCTCCACCATGTTGGGCGCGATGCCCGGCGCGATCGGCACCGAGCGCCGCCCGCCGTTCACCATCGTCGGCCGCACCAGCACCTCGTCGAAGATGCCGTGATACGAGCCGGCGAAGAGCACGATGCGGTCGCGCCCGCTCACCGTGCGCGCCACGCGTATGGCAGCGGTGACGGCTTCCGATCCCGTGCTGCAGAAGGCGGCGCGCTCCATGCCGGTCATCTCGCACACCAGCCGCGCGACTTCCCCTGCAAGCGGCGTCTGCGGCCCGGTCTCGATGCCCTGCGCGAGCTGCGCCTTGATCGCTTCCTGCACGAAATCCGGGTTGTGTCCGAAGAGGATCGTGCCGAAGCCGTTGGTGAGGTCGATGTACTCGTTGCCGTCGATGTCCCACAGCCGCGTACCCGACGAGCGGTTCACCACGATCGGATAGACGATCTCCTTCCAGATCGAGCGGAAGCCGGCCACCGACCGCGGGTCGGCGAGGTGCGCGCGCTGCTCGGCGGTATGGTGCTTGGAGCCCGGCGTGCGTGCGACATACCGCTCGATGAACGTTTTCAGGCTCTGCTCCTGTGCGGGCGTGAGCGCGCCGCCCGGGCCCTTCGCCGGCGGACGGTACGGACCGAAAGCGATCGGAGTGCGCTCGGCCGGAGAAATCGGCTTGGCCACGGGTGCGGCCGGCGCCGCATCCGAGCGCTGTGCAGGCTGAACGGGCTGGGCGGCCGCTAAGGGTTGAGCGGGCGCAGCGGGGACGACTCCCGCCGCGCGCAGCATGTCGAGCTGCCGCGACATGAGTTCGAGCTGCTGGGCAAGCACCTGCTGCAACGTGCTCGCGTCGGACATGAGGGGTTGGCGCGGCGCCTCCGCTGCGCGCGGTGCCTGGTCTGCGGGCGCTGAAACCGGCGCGGCGGGTTGCAGCGCGGGCTCGGCATCGCTCGCGATGGCGGGCGCGATGCGGGCTGCGAGCGCTTGCAACGTCGCGCAGTCGTCGAGCAGCTCGCGCATGGAAACCTTCACGCCGAATTTCTTCTGCAGTGCGATGCTCGCCTGCGTGAGGAAGAGCGAGTCGAGGCCGAGGTCGAGGAAGGTCGAAGTCGGCACGAGCGCTGCGGCGTCGATGCCGGAGAGTTCGGAAAACAGCGCCTGCAGGCGCTTCACGACCTGCGCGTGATGGTCCGCGCGAGGCGACGATGGTGTCACGTGGGTGTCGGGCATGGGAATCTCAGCGCTGATGTTCGGTGTCTCATCCCTCTTCGGCATCGCAGGGCTCGTCATCGCAGGGTTCGCGGCACGCGGCGCGGCGGGCTCGATCCAGTGGCGTGCGCGCTCGAAGGGATAGGTCGGCAGCGACACCTTGCGGCGCGGCTCGTGGGCGTTGAACGCATGCCAGTCGATGCGAACACCAGCGGTCCAGAGCTTGCCGGCAGCCGCATAGACGGCGTCGATGTCCGACGCAGGGTCCTGCGCGCCGTGCAGCGTGTTCAGCATGAGCTGACTCGCCTGGCGCGCGGGATGCTGGCGGGCGAAATTGACGAGCGCCTGCCCGGGCCCCACTTCGAGCAGCGCGATCGCGGGGTCCATGAGCTTTCCGACGCCGTCCATGAAGCACACGGGCTGCCGCATCTGCTGCGCCCAATAGAGCGGGTCGCTCGCCTCCGCGTCGGTGATCGGGGCGCCGGTCAGGATCGAGATCCAGCGGCGCGACGGATTGGCACGCGGGATCGTCGACACAAATTGCGCGAACTCTGCGACGATCGGCTCCATCATCGGCGAGTGGAAGGCGTGCGAGGTCGGAAGGCGCCGACACTCGATCTCGCGCGTGACCAGCCGGGCCTCGAGCGCGGCGATGGCCTCGTGCTCGCCGGAAACGACCGTAGCTTTGGGTGCGTTCAATGCGGCGACGGAAGTCTGTGGCGTCAACTCGGCCGCGAACGTCTCGAGCGGTGAACGTACCGCGAGCATGGCGCCGGGGGCAGCGCCTGCATCATGCTCGCGCGGCGCGCGATGAGGCGTAACGCATCATCGCGCCGGAAGACGCCTGCAAGACAGGCGGCGACATATTCGCCGAGGCTGTGCCCGATCATGGCGGCCGGCTCGATGCCCCACGAGAGCCACAGGCGGGCGAGCGCGTATTCGGTGACGAAAAGCGCGGGCTGGGTGATGGCGGTCTGGCGGAGCCGGGCCTGCGCCGCTTCGTCCGCATCCGTAGCGGGATAGAGGATCGTGCGCAGGTCGAGATCGAGATGGGGGCGCAACGCTTCCGCGCAGGCATCTACTTCTTCGCGGAACAACGGTTGCGCCTCGTACAGCGGGCGCGCCATGTTGACGTATTGCGCGCCTTGGCCGGGAAAGAGGAAGGCGACGCCGCTTATCGGGCGCTCTGCATTGCCTTCGAGGATGCGCTTCGGGTCGGGCGACTCCAGCAATCGCACGGCGTCCTCCCGATCGCAACAGACGAGCGCCCGGCGATGCGGGAATGCACGACGCCCGATCTGCAGCGTGTAGGCGACATCCGCAAGGTCGAGATCCGCGCGTGCGGCGAGATGGTCCTTGAGGCGACGGCTCGCGGCATCGAGTTGCCCGGGCGTCCGCGCCGAAAGGAGCAGGAGATGGCGCGTGCGTGCGCTGCCCGTGCTCGCAACGTGCGGCGCCTCTTCGAGCACGATGTGCGCGTTGGTGCCTCCGAGACCGAAGGAGCTCACGCCGGCGCGTCGCGGGCCGTCGCTGTGCCATTCGGACAGCGCGGTCGGCACGTAGAACGGGCTCGCCTTGAAGTCGATCTCGGGATTGGGCCGCTCGAAATTGGGGCTCGGTGGGATCTGCCCGCGCTCGAGCGCATGTACGACCTTGATGATGCCGGCGACCGCGGCGCCCGCATCGAGATGTCCGATATTCGCCTTGACCGAGCTCACTGCGCAGTAGCCGGTGCGGCGCGTGGTGCGGCGAAACGCGCGCGTCAGCGCGGAGATCTCGATCGGGTCGCCGATCGCCGTGCCGGTGCCGTGTGCCTCCACGTATCCGATCGTGTCGGCGGACACGCCTGCGGCCGCGAGCGCCTCGGAGATCGCGGCGGCTTGGCCGGTCAGGCTCGGCGCGGTAAACCCGACCTTTGCCGAGCCGTCGTTGTTGATCGCGGAGCCCTTGACGATCGCGCACACGTGGTCGCGCTCGCGCAGCGCATCGTCGAGCCGCCGCAGCACGATCACGCCCACGCCGCTGCCGCGTATGGTACCGCGCGCGCGCGTCGAAGGCGCGGCAGTGACCGTCCGGCGAGAGGATCGCGCCCTCTTCGTAGCGGTAGCCGGCGCGCAGCGGCACGAGGATGCGTCCGCCGCCGACCAGTGCCACATCGCAGTCGCCCGCGCGCAGGCTTTGGCACGCGAGGTGCACTGCCACGCCCGAAGTCGAGCACGCTGTCTGCACGTTGACCGCCGGACCGCGCAGGTTGAGCTTGTAGGCGACGCGTGTGGCGGGAAAATCCTTTTCGCCGGCAATCATCGCCTGATACTCGCCCGCCGCTTCCAGCACATCCGGGCGGGTTGCGAGCAGGTTCGCGAAGTATGTGTTGCGCGCCACACCGGCGAAGACCCCGATGCGGCCTTCGAATGTCGCGGGATCGATCCCGGCGTCCTCCAGCGCCGCCCACGCGCATTCGAGCAGGATGCGGTGCTGCGGATCCATGAGCCGTGCTTCGGCGGGTTTGACGCCAAAGAAGGCCGCATCGAAGCACTCGGCATCGGCGAGGGGTGCGCCCGCGGGCACGTAATCGGGTGTCGCGAGCAGCGCCGGATCGACGCCGCAGCCCGCGAGGTCGTCCGCGGTGAATCGCACCACCGACTCGACGCGGTTCGCGATGTTGCTCCAGAACGTTTCGACGTCAGGCGCCCCCGGGAAACGCCCGGCCATCCCGACGATGGCGATTTCGGCGCGGGGCGGCGTCATCAGGCGCCCGGTTCTCCGGCGGCCGCCGCGGCGCCTGTCGTCCGCGCGGGCGCGGGGCGGTCATAGCCGAAGAGCTCCGCGATCCGCCAGGTGGGCTCGGAGAGGAAATCGTCCTGTTCGACGCCGCGCCAGCGCGCCGCCGCCCGCGGGCTGATCGACTGGTACTGGAAAAGATGCGTGTCGCCCATGGGGGTCGAGTCCGGCTTGAGTCCGTCGGTCATCTTGCGATCGAGGTTCTCGTAGGGGCGAAGCAATCCCTCGTCGAACGGGATGCCGAGGCGCGCGCACATTTCCTGCATCACCAGATGCGGCCGCGTGACGAGCTCCTCGTAGCGGATCATGTGCTGCCGGCGCTGCGGGATATCCGCCAGGAAGTCGACGATGTTGCGATGGCTCACGAGCCAGACGAGTTCGCCGAGCTGCCGCGGGCTGTAGCGGTGCTCGCGCAGATAGAGCACCTGCTCCATGTGATAGCCCTCGAACGAGGTGACCATCGCGTAGGGGTGGCGCACGAGATGGATGTAGACAGGGTCGGCGAAATCCCGCTCGGCGCGGGCGAGCGCGTGGGGGTCCATCGCGTACGAAGGCGACTTGTCCACCAGCATGCGCCCGGCGATCGCCTCCTGGAGGTAACGGTAGAACTCGCGCGTGGTCAGCCCGCGCGCTTCGAAATCGGACATGATGCGCTTCGCGCCGTCGTCGTCGCAGTGGTGCACTTCCATGAGCGCCCGGATGCCGCCTTCCAGCCACAGGGCGTGTGCGCCCTGATACGCCTCGCGGCGTTCGCGCAGGGTTTCGAAGCCGAGAAGCTGCAGTTCCGGCGCGGCGAAGAGTCCCGGATGCCCTGCGAGCATCACGCGGAGCAGCGTCGTTCCCGAGCGCGGCGGCGCGAGGATGAAGAGCGCAGGCGGGTTGCGCTCGTGCCCGGCGCTCGCGGGGCGCAGCGGCACGCTCGGGACGCATTGCGAGATCTCCGCGATATCCACTTCCTCGATGCCCCCGCCACGGCGGCGGGACGCCTCGTTCGTCGCCGCGCCGCCGAACGCGCGTGCCACCGCTTCGGCATAATCGCGCTCGAGCATCGCGGCGTACTGCGCGATCGTCGGCGCTTCGAAGATCGTCGTGATATAGATGAACTCGTTCAACCGGTTGCGAAGCTGGTTGATGAAGCGCGCGGCGCGCAGCGAATCGCCGCCCAGCTCGAAGAAGCGATCCTCGACGCCGACCTGCTCGAGGTCGAGAATCTGGCTCCACAGGTCTGCGAGACAGCGCTCGAGCGGCGTGCGCGGCGCGATGTAGGCTTGCGCGAGCTCGGGCCTGCGCCGGCTGGGACCGGGCAGGGCATTGCGATCGATCTTCCCGCTTGTTGTCAGCGGCAGCTCGCGGTGAAAACGGAAGCTCCCCGGAACCATGTAGTCGGGCAGTTTTCCGCTGAGATGCCGGCGCACGTCGGCGGCGAGATCGGACGTCGACGTCCAGCGACCGGCATCCGCGCCGAGGGCTCTGCTGTCAGCGCCGAGCGATTGCCATACTCCGCGCGCCTGCACGCGGTCCGGCACGATATGCGCGACGAGCAGAGGATCGGCATCGTCGCACCTGAACACGGTGACCGCGCACGCTTGTACCCCGGGATGTGCGGCGAGCACCGCTTCAATTTCGCCCAGCTCTACCCGAAAACCGCGGATCTTGATCTGGTGGTCGCGCCGTCCGAAGAATTCGATCGCGCCGTCTTCGCGGAAGCGCCCGAGATCGCCGGTGCGGAAGCACCGTCCGCCCGGCGGGCCGCCGAACGTGTCGGGAACAAAGCGCTCGGCGTTGAGTTGCGGCCGGTTGTGATAACCGCGCGCGACCTGCACGCCGCCGATGACGATTTCCCCCATCTCGCCGGGCGCAGCGAGCTCCCCACGCTCGTTCACGATATAGATTTGGGTGTTCGCCACCGGATAACCGATCGGAACGGTCTTCTCGCGCCGATCGCGCGGGCAGGTGTAGGCGGTGACGTCGACGGCCGCCTCGGTGGGCCCGTAGAGATTGTGGAGCTGCGCTTCGAAGCGCTCGAAGAAGCGATCGCGCAGGTCCGCGGTCAGCGTCTCACCGCTGCAAAACACGTGCCGCAGGGAGCGGCAGCGCGTCTCGAGATCCGGCTCCTGCAGAAAGATGCGCAGCATCGACGGCACGAAGTGCGCAGCCGTGATCTGCGCCTCTTCGATCAGGCCGGCGAGGTACGACGGGTCCTTGTGGCCGTCCGGCCGCGCGACTACGAGCTCCGCGCCCGACATGAGCGGCAGGAAGAACTCCCACACCGACACGTCGAACGAGAAGGGGGTCTTCTGGAGAATGCGATGGTCTGCGTCGATGCCGTAGGCCTGTTGCATCCACAGGAGCCGGTTGCAGATCCCTTCGTGGGTGTTGAGCGCGCCCTTGGGCAGCCCGGTCGATCCGGAGGTGTAGATGTTGTAGGCGAGATCTCGCGGGCGCACCTGCCGTTCGAGCGGGGAGAAGGCGGATGCGAGCTCCGTGCCGTCGCCTTCGAGCAGGAGCACGTGAGGGGCGTCCAGTCCCAATGCGTCGCGCAAACGCGCGGTCGTGATCAGTGCGGTGATTTCCGCATCGCCGACGATGAATGCGAGCCGCTCGCGCGGGTATCCCGGATCGAGCGGAAGATACGCGCCCCCGGCCTTGAGTGTCGCGAGCAGGGCGACGACCAGCTCGAGCGAGCGCTCCATGCAGAGGCCGACGCAGCGATCGGGCCCCACGCCTGCCTGCTGCAGCCGGGCGGCGATCGCGTTCGACCAGCGGTCGAGCTCGCGGTAGGTGAGGCGCCGGCCCTCGAACCGCACCGCGGGCGCATCGGGCGTGCGCTCGACCTGGGCTTCGATGAGCTGATGGAGGCAGACGTTGCCCCAGTCGACGTACGGACGAGGCGACCCGGAGAGGGAAACGGCCCCGCGGCTGATGTCGTTCATGTCGTCCTCATCGATCACCGGGCATCAGGAAAGCGCGCAGCGCGGAGCGCGGCTGCGTTGGTACGCATCCCGTCCGCAGGCTGGCGTGCAGACGATGCTGCCTCGCCCAGTGCAAACCACGTTGGGCGGGGATGGCGTCGCACATGAGCCGACGAGACTATGGGCAAATTTGCAGACTTTTCCTTTGCGGTGAAGGGAGTAAGGCAACGCGCGGTTTGGTAACATCGGGCCTGAAAAGTGGCTTCCGGAGGTCGCGATGTCCGCCTACAAGGCCCCGCTCAACGACATGCACTTCGCAATCAAGGAGCTCGCGCGGCTCGCGGAGGTGAGCGCCCTGCCCGGATACGGGGAGGTGAACGCGGAGCTGGTCGCTTCGATCCTCGACGAAGCCGCGAAGTTCGCCGAGGAAGTGCTCGATCCCCTGAACCGGAGCGGCGACCGGCAGGGGGCGAGGTACGCCGGGGGCAACGTGCTCGCGCCGGACGGCTTTCGCGACGCCTATCGCAAGTTCGTCTCTGCCGGCTGGGGTGCGCTCGGCGCCCCGGAGCAATTCGGCGGCCAGAGCCTGCCCCACATCGTCTCGATGCCGGTGCAGGAGATCTGGAACAGCGCGAACATGGCGTTCTGCCTGTGCCCGATGCTGACGAGCGGGGTGGTGGAGGCGATGCGCATCCATGCGAGCGCAGACCAGCGGGGGCGCTTCCTGCCCAGGCTCGCGTCGGGCGAATGGGCGGGCACCATGAATCTCACGGAGCCGCAGGCGGGCTCGGACCTTTCCGCCGTGCGCACGCGCGCGACGCCGGAAGGCGACCACTACCGGCTGCGCGGCACCAAGATTTTCATCACGTGGGGCGAGCACGACATGAGCGAGAACATCGTGCACCTCGTGCTCGCCCGCACGCCGAACGCGCCGGAGGGCGTGAAGGGCATTTCGCTCTTCATCGTGCCGAAGTTCCTGGTGAACGCGGACGGCACGCTCGGCGAGCGCAACGATGTCAGATGCGTCTCGATCGAGCACAAGCTCGGCATCCACGCGAGCCCGACGTGCGTGCTTTCGTACGGCGAGGAAAAGGGCGCCGTCGGTTACCTCGTGGGCGAGGAAAACCGCGGGCTCGAGTACATGTTCACCATGATGAACCACGCGCGGCTCGGCGTCGGCATCGAAGGCGTCGCGATGGCGCAGCGCGCCTATCAGCACGCGCTCGAATACGCGAAGACGCGCGTGCAGGGCCGCGAGATCGGACAGAAGAGCGGCGACCGCGTCACCATCATTCACCATCCCGACGTGCGGCGCATGCTGATGACGATGCGCGCCCAGATCGAGGCGATGCGCGCGCTCGCCTACCTGGCGGCGGCGGCGCTCGACAAGTCCAAGCATCATCCGGATGCGACCGAGCGCGCGCGCCAGCAGGCCTTCGTCGATCTGCTCACGCCCATCGTCAAGGGGTGGTGCACCGAGCAGGCGGTGGAGATCGCATCGATCGCGATCCAGGTCCACGGCGGGATCGGCTTCATCGAGGAAGCGGGCGCCGCTCAATACCTGCGCGATGCGAGGATCACGACGATTTACGAGGGCACGACCGGAATCCAGGCGAACGACCTCGTCGGGCGCAAGGTCGCTTTCGAGAAGGGCGCCACCATGCTCGGGCTGATCGGGGAGATGCGGCGCGCGGATGCGGTGCTCTCGGGTGCCGGGGATGGCCTGCGCTCGATACGCGATAATCTCGGGCAGGCCGTCACTGCGCTGGAAGCGGCGACGCGCTGGATCGTGGAGACCTACGCGGCGAATCCGCGCGCGGTCGCTGCGGTATCGGTGCCGTATCTCAAGCTCTCCGGCATCGTGGCGGGCGGGTGGCTCATGGCGCAGGCTGCGCTGATCGCGCAGGCGCGCAGGCGCGAGGCGGGCGGTGACCCGGCGTTCTACACGTCGAAGCTCGCGACCGCGCGGTTCTATGCCGAGCACCTGTTGCCTCAATCGGAATTTCTCGCGCGGCAGATCACTCTCGGCGCGCAGAGCGTGCTCGCGCTTGCGCCGGACGAATACTGATTTTCGGGAGGCGGCATGGCGTGGGTGCTACTGATCGTGGCGGGATTGTTCGAGGTCGGCTGGGCCATCGGCCTCAAGTACACCGAGGGCTTTACCCGGCCGCTGCCCACCGTCCTGACCGTCGCCGCGATGGTCGTCAGCGTGTATCTCCTCGGCATCGCGGTGCGCACGCTGCCGATCGGCACCGGGTACGCCGTCTGGACCGGCGTGGGCGCGGCCGGTACGGCGCTTCTCGGCATCGTGCTCTTCAGCGAGCCGGCGACCCTGGCGCGCATCGCGAGCATCGCCTTGATCATTGCCGGCATCGTCGGTCTCAAGCTCGCACACTGAAGTCTTTGAGGGAGGTCAATCGAATGGCTGCACACATCGTGAATCCGCTCGCCGAACGGATCCGGGGGGGCGAACTCGGGCTCACGCTGATGGTCCGTCACGCGCGCACCGTCGACATCGCCCTCGCCGCGAAGACCTGCGGCTTCGACGGGCTGTTCTTCGATCTCCAGCACGGCGTCGTGCCGGAAGACGTGATTTCACAGCTCTGCATCGCGGCGATCAACGTCGGCGTGACGCCGCTCGTGCGCGTCCCCGAAAAGGACTACGCCGCGGCGCTCCGCATGCTCGACAACGGCGCGCTCGGCATCATCATGCCGGAAGTGACGACGGCGAAAGACGCGCAGGACACAGTCGCTGCGTGCAAGTATCCGCCGATCGGCAACCGCGGCGCTTTCGGCGGCTGGCCGCACTTCGGATTCCGTCCGGTGCCCGCGATGGAAGCGCGCGCCGCGCTGAACGCCGCGACCATGGTCGTGCTGATGATCGAAAGCAATGCCGCGCTCGACAACATCGAGGACATCGCCTCCGTCCCGGGCGTGGACGTGATTCACATCGGCACGAACGATCTTTCGACCGATCTCGGCCATGCCGGAGAGCTGACGCACCCCGAGGTGCTCGCTGCCATCGAGCGCGTCGTGAAGGCCTGCCGCGCGCACGGCAAGACGGCCGGGGTGGGCGGGCTCACCGGCGGGGACGTCGTGAAAATGCTGACGCCGGTGGTCAAGCTCGGGGCGCGCTTCATCACCGCCGCGACCGAATGGAATCTCATGCTCGCCGCCGGGACGGAACGCGTCAAGGCGCTGCGCGCCTTGACGCCCTGATCGCCGGAGGACCGTCGTGGCGCGACGCAGCTCACGACGGAACGGCCTTCAGACAGAGACAGGAAGACGCTACTTCGCGCCGGCGTTCTCGAGAATCGCGACCATCTCCCGGTAACCCCGCGACCGCGCGAGCTGGAGAGGCGTGCGGCCGCTGCGGTCGGCAAGCTGCGTGCTGGCGCCGGCTGCGACGAGAGCGCGTACCGTCTCGATGTGCCGCGGGCCGCCGTCGCCCAGCACGATGGCCTCGATCAGTGCCGTCCAGTGGAGATTGTTGACGTGATCGAGCGGAGCGCCGGCGGCGATCAGCTGTTTCACCACCCCGGCGTGTCCCAGGTGCGCGGCGGCGATGAGCGCAGTGCCGTCGTAGCGGCTCGTGACGAGTTTCGCGCTCGCGCCGAGCGCAAGCAAGACACGCAAGGTTTCTTCATCATTGGCGACAGCCGCGATCGTCACCGCATCGTAACGGTCGTTCTCCAGCAGGCCGAGATTCGCGCCCGCAGCCGCAAGTGCGCGGATCGCTTCGCGCTGTCTCGCGAACGTGGCGACGTGCAGCGGCGTGCGCCCGTATGAGTCGCGCGCATTGACGTTGGCTCCGCCCGCGGCGAGCCGCCTGATTTCCGGGACGTCGCCGCGATGGGCCGCCGCGTGCATTCCGCTGTAGGCGGCGACCTGCGCCGCGGTCGGTGGCACTTGCGCGTGCAAAGCGCTTCCTGCAACGATCATCACGGCTGCCGCGGCGGAAGCAAGCCATTTTCTCTTGTATCTATCCGCCTGCGTGATCACTTCAGTAGGTCCTTCACGGAATCCAGCGCTGCATTGGCGCATTGCTCGTCGAGGTGACCGCCGGGCGCACCGCCCACGCCCACTGCGCCGATCACTTCATCACCCGCCCTGATCGGCACGCCGCCGCCCAGGAGGAGGAAGCCCGGTAGATGGACCAGGTTCGCCGCGGCGGGATTCTTTTGCGCGGTCTGCATCATCGCGAGCGTCGTATTGCGTGCCGAGGCCGAGGTGTAAGCCTTCTGCTGGCTCGCGGCGACGGTATGTGGACCGGCGTTGTCCGCGCGCTGCATGACGCGCATCGTTCCGGCGCGATCGACGACCGTCGCGGACACGGCATACCCGCTTGCCTGGCAGCTCGCCACCGCCGCGGCGGCGATGCGGTTGGCAAGTTCCAGCGTGATATTCCTTTCGGTTCGTACGGCTTGCCCGTGTGCGACCGAGACACCGGTCATCATCAGTGCAGCGGTCGAGAGTACGATAATACGAATTTTCATGATTCTCCTTGTCCGGTTTGGTTTGACATCGGATCGATGTGCTCATCGAGCCGCGGACGTATCGTATGGGCGTTGGCCGGGCGCGCCCATTCGTAGCGCTACGCGCGCGGCTCCGTACAAGTACGGAGTCGGCGTACGGTCAGGGTGTCTCCTCCACCAGCGAGGCATAGCGGCGGATGAGTTGCGCGAGCGTCTCCGCGCCAAGCTTGGTGAAAACGTTGGCGCGATGCGTCTCCACGGTGCGGGGCGAGAGACCGAGTGCGCGGCCGATTTCCTTGTTGGTGAGGCCGGCCACGATGAGGCTCACGACCTCGCGCTCGCGTTCCGAAAGCTGGGCATAGCGCTCGCGGGCGTCGCGATCGGCACGCGTGCGCTCACGCGTCCGTACGTGGCGCGACACCGCCTTTTGCAGTGCATCCAGCAACTGCTGGTCATCCACGGGCTTTTCGAAGAATTCCGCCGCTCCGGACTTGAATGCGCGCCGGCACATCTCGATCGTCCCGTGACCCGTGAGCATGATCACCGGCTGGTCCACGCCCTGCCCGATCAGATTCTCTAGAACGGAGAGGCCGCTGATGCCCGGCATGCGCACGTCGAGCACGATGGCACCGATGCCATCGCGATCGAAGCGCGACATGAACTCGCGGGGGTCGGACCACGATTCCACCCGCAGTCCGACCGTGCGGATGAGCATCGCGAGACTCGCGCGCACGGCGTCGTCGTCGTCGATGAGGTGCACGACGGGGGAGAGGGGCGCGCTCACGCGGGGGCAGCGCGCGGCAGCTTCAGCGTGAACATCGCCCCGCGCGCGGGCTGATTCGCCGCGCTCAACGTCCCGCCCATCGCGGTGGCGAGCGACTCGCACAGGCTCAGACCCAGGCCAAGCCCGCCCCGGCGCAGGCTGAAGAAAGGCTCGAATACCCTGGGCAGCGCATCGGGCGGAATACCCGGCCCGCTGTCCCGCACGGTGAGCATGACCGCATCAGCGGCTTCGGTCATGGACAGTGTCAGCGAGCGCTCCTTCTCCGGCACCTGCTCCAATGCCTGCAGCGCGTTGTTGATGAGGTTATGGATGATCTGCTCGAGAGCGACTGGCTCGGCCAGCACTTTCACCGGCCGGTTGGGCGAGTCGACAGAAGGCGACACGTTCACGCGCCTGCATTCCGGCTCGAGGAGATACAGCGCGTTCTGTACCGCTTGCTGCAACGTGACCGCTTGCGCTCGGGCCGCCAGATCGGGTCTTTCCGCGGCCCGACGCAGGCTCCCGACGACATCCGACGCCCGGCGTGCCTGCTCCGCGGCCTGCTCGATCGCTTCGCGCGCGGTCGCGATGTCGGGCGGCTCTTCGACCAGCAGGCGGCGCGCGGCCTGGGTGCTGGCGAGCACCGCGGTGAGCGGCTGGTTCAGTTCGTGCGCCATCCCCGCGGCCATTTCACCGAGCGCATTGAGGCGACCGACCTGACCCAGGCGCAGCAGCTCCTCTGCGCGCTGGCGCGCGACGCGCTGGCGGCGGAGCGCCCGCACGGCGAGCAGGACGAGGGCAGCGACCGCGAGCCACAGCGAGATCGCCATCCACGGCAGCTCGCCCCAGGTAACGTGCCGCATCGCGACCATGTCGAAGGGCTGGCTTTCCGCGGCGAGCCGCTTGCGGAAAACGTATCGCCATCCGCCGTCGCCCAGTCGTCCGGCCTGCAGCACGAGGTGCCGCCCTTCCAGTTCCAGGGTCACGTTGACGCCGCTCGCATCGCGCGCCATCGGCCACTCGTTCCACGGCACCATGGCCTGCATGTCGATCTGGATGGCGTAACTTTCCGGATCGGCCGCCCGCAGCAGCGTGTAGCGCGCGGACTCGGCATCGAACCTGGCGATGACCGCATGACGGCGCTCACGCGAGACGGTCTCCGCCCACTGGAGGGTCTGATCCGGCCATCGATCGTTGCGCGCGCGACGTTGCACGTCGATGATCTGCGGGTACACCGCCGGCAGCCGCCGCAATGACGGGGAAGCATCGTCGCTTGGCTGGAAGAGCGCCAGCATCGCGAGAACTGCGTCGTGCTGCGAGACGCGTTGACTCAGCAGGCGGTGGGCAATCCGAGACTCGGTCTCGAAGAGGTCCTGCAGCCTGGCGAGTTCGCTCCGCGCGATCCAGATGCCGCCCACCCCCGAAACGGCGAGCCAGGCGATGAGCCATACCGCATTGCGCCGCATTTCACATCCCATCACGCATCGAACAGTAAATTGAGAGAGCCCCCGAACCACCCGTCGGTGAAAGTCTCGATGATCTCTCCGTTCGCGAGCATATCAAGGGCAGGTTCTGCGTCAACTTCATGGACGATGCCGCACTCGGAATGACCGGCCTCGAGTTCGAGACGGCGGTGCGCGCCGGCATCCCGATCTTCACCGTCGTGCTCAACAACAACAGCACGGCGGCCGAGACATGCCACATGAAAACCTCGCACGATCTTTGCCGTACGCGCGATCTCTCGTCCGGCGCCGATCGGGGATGTTCGCGCAACGACTGCTACGAAGAGTGCAGCCGGTCCGGGACGCCGAGTTGCAGCAGCAGTCCGAACTCGTCCGCGAACGTCCAGCTCTCGATGATCTTGCCTTCGGCAAAGCGCATGAGGGAGGCCACGTGCACGCCCACGCGCTTGCCTGTCGGCGCGATTCCGGCGAGCGGACCGCTGTGCGTGCCGCCCGTCGAAAAACGCATCCACACTTCGTCGCCTTCCGCCATCAGCACTTCGATGCGATCGGTGCGGTCGGGAATCGCGGCGTCGAGATCGAACGGAATGCCGCGCGCGGCGCAGTAGTCGCGCAGATGCGTGAAGCCGTGGCGCAGATGGCGATGACGGGGATGCCGCACGCCTTTCGTCTGCCTCGCGCGCGACGCGACCGCCGCGATCTTGTTCCTGTCCTGTGCGCTGAGATTGCCCTGCGCTTCGAGACGCCGGATGCAGGCATCCACCTCTTCACCCTTGTCGGGTACCGGCGGCGCGACGATGCGGCCGTCCTTGCGCTTCGGCAGCGTTGCGCCCATCTGAAGCAGCAGCTCCGCTTCGTCCATCATGAACCAGCCTTCGACCATCTGGCCGTTCGCGAGCTTGAGCAGCGCGATCTCGTAGACATCGAGCCGTCTGCCGCTCGGCGGCACGCCGAAGAAGCCGCCGGTATGCGTGGCGGTCACGCGAAAGAGCAGCCCGACGCGGTCGCCGTCGGCGATGACGCGCTCGATGACATCGACGCGATCCGGCAGCGCTTGCCGCAGATAGAGGCCGGGATGGATGAAGTCCTCGTCGCGCGCGTTGGCGGCGAGATGAAGGTTGCCGCCGCGCACGCGGTCGTAGTTCGGCGCGAGCACCTCCTTTTCGACCTGCGGCATCTCCGGGGTGCCCTGTGATTTCTTGAAGCGCAGCGCCACCGCGACGTTGCGTGCGAGTTCTCCGGTGCGGGCGGGATCGGCGTGTGTCATGAGCGTGTTGCCTGGCATGAAAAGAGCGGCATTTTATCCCACCCTCCTTCCCCTCCTCCGACGAGGAGGGGTGGCACGCAGCGCCGGGGTGGTGAACCACGAGACCACCCGTCAACCCAGTTGCCCCCCCTCCTTGCTCAAGGAGGGGACGGGTTTATCAGCGCCGGGGTGGTGAATCGGACCGCTACTCGGGCGTGATACCGATCTGCGCGGCAAGCTTGCGGTACTTCTCGATGTCCGCTCTCTGGATGGCGCGCAGCGTTTCCGGATCCGATCCCACCGCGTCGCTCGCCAGCTCGAGCTGGCGCTTCCGGTATTCCGCGCTTTGAACGATCGCGACGATGTCGCCGTGGATCTTGCCTGCGATGTCCTTCGGCGTTTTCGCCGGCAACCAGATCGCGAACCACTGCCCGATGTCGAAGCCGGGGGCGCCCGTTTCTGCAACGGTCGGGACATCGGGCAGCGCGCCGAGACGCTGTGCACCGGTCACGGCCAATGCGCGAAGCCGGCCGGACTGAATGTGCGGCATCGCGGAAGTCGGCGCGGTGAGTCCGATCGGAACATGGCCGCCGAGCAGATCGATGATCGCCGGTGCCGCGCCCTTGTACGGCACGTGCGTCATCTGGATGCGGAACGTGGTCTTCATGAGCTCGCCCGCGAAGTGCTGCGGCGTGCCGGCACCGATCGTGGCGTAGTTGAGCGCACCGGGCTTCGCGCGCGCGAGCGCGATCAGCTCCTTCATCGATTTCACCGGCAGCGAGGGATGCGCGAGCAGCACCGGCGCGGTGCGCGTGACGAGCGTCACCGGCTGCAGGTCCTGTATCGGATCGTAGGGCATCTTCCTGAAGAGCACGATGTTCATCGACACTTCGCTCGACGCGCTCAGGAGCAAGGTATGTCCATCGGGCGGGCTTCGGACCACGAAATCGGTACCGATCATCGCGCTTCCGCCCGGACGGCTTTCGACGATCACCTGCTGGCCCCAGCGCTCGCCGAGCCTCTGCGCGATGGGCCGCACGGTGAGCTCGGAGCCGCCGCCCATGGGATAGGTGATCACGAAGCGGACCGTCTTGCTGGGAAAGGTCTGGGCGAGGCTCGTGCCGCAAACGGCAATCAGGGCAATCGAGACGGCTGCCCGCAGGACGATTCTTGAAGTCGCTGTCATGCGGATTCCTCCTTTGGCGAGTGCAGTATAGCGGGGAATAACGGGCGCCGAGCGGGACGTTTTCGATCAGCAGCACGCTGCGATGCGCGTGGAGCCGCACGCTCAGTCCACCCGGGCTTCGCAGCGCCTCCTGGATGACGCGCCGGCCCCACGACGAGGCGATGGAACGGCGAGCGCGATCGAAAAAGCTCGCGGCGGCTGGGGACCGGGCGCGGCGCGCTTGTAGTATCCTTGCGCCTGCGTACCGATCACAAACCACAAACGCCCGGCCCATTCCATGAACGCATCCTTTGCGCAGCGCATCGCGGCGATGAACGCGATGTACCGGCTGCCCGCGAACGAACGCCCGACCCTGCCCGAGGATCCTGCTGAGCGGCTCACCAAGTTCAAGGCGACGCTGCTCGACGAAGTGCACGAGATCGACGAGATCGTCGCGCTCGTGAAGCGCGGCGCAGACCCGATCGACATCGCCGTCGCGATCGCGGATCTCCTCGGCGACATCATCGTTTACTGCCGATCCGAAGCGCTCAAGTACGGCATCCCGCTGGAAGAAGTGCTCGACATCATCATGGACAGCAACGCGAGCAAGCTCGGCGCCGACGGCAACCCGATCTACGACGCGAACGGCAAGTTCCTGAAGGGTCCCAATTACTGGAAGCCGGAGCCGAAGATCAGGGCGCTCCTGGAGGCGCGCGGCGTGAAGATGAGGCAGGACGAGCGGGCGTAGGAGTGCAGCGGAGCCATCATGTACCAGACGATCCTGTGGGAAGTGAAGGAACATACCGCGCTGCTCACGCTCAACCGGCCGGAGCGGCTGAACGCAATCGACAACACCATGCGTCAGGAGCTCGAGGATGTGATGCGCAAGGTCGAGGCCGATCCCGACATCTGGGGCCTCATCGTCACCGGCGCCGGTCGCGGCTTCTGTTCCGGCGCGGATCTCAAGGCGCGTGCCGAGGCGGAACAGCGCGGAGAATCGGCGGCGCAGCCGCCGCTCTTCGAGCCGCGCTATTACTACGCTGTCGCGTTCAGCGAGCTGAGCAAGCCCGTCATCGCGGCGATCAACGGCGTCACGCGCGGCGCCGGCTGCAACATGGCGTGGGCGGCGGACTTCCGCATCGCGAGCGAGCGCGCGAACTTCGGCGTCAACTTCGTCGAGCGCGGGCTCATGGGCGAGACTTCGGCGTATTATTTGCCGCGACTGGTGGGGCATGCCGTGGCCGCGGAGATCTGTCTCCTCGGCGAGCCGTTCGACGCGATGCAGGCGAAAGCCTGGGGCCTCGTCAACGCGGTCGTGCCGCACGAGAAGCTGATCGAGGAAGCGAAAGCACTTGCCCGGAGACTCAACGGCAAGGCGCCGCTCGCGGTGCGCGCGACGAAAGTGGCGCTGCGCCGCGCCTACGCCTACGATGCGGAGCAGTTTCTCGATCTGCAGAACGCGATGAACGCGAAGCTGCGCGCGACCGCGGATACAAAAGAGGCGATGCGCGCGTTTCTCGAGAAGCGCGCGCCGCAATTCCGCGGCGAATGAAGAAAGCGCAGGAGGCATTCGTGCCACCCTACTTCGAGCATTCCGATTCGGAACAGGCGAGCGAGACGACATGAACTATCCGAACACCCAGCTCTACATCGACGGCAAATGGACGCCCGGCGCATCGGGCCGCACGCTTCCAGTCCTCAACCCCGCAACCGGTGCCGAGATCGGCACGGTCGCGTACGCCGAGCGAGCCGATCTCGACCGCGCACTCGAGGCGGCGGAGAAGGGCTTCCATGCCTGGCGCAAAATCTCGGCGTTCGAGCGCGCGAAAGTGATGCGCAAGGCGGCGAACATCTTTCGCGATCGCGCCGACGCGATCGCGCCGATCCTCACGATGGAGCAGGGCAAGCCTCTGGCGGAGGCGAAACAGGAGGCGCTCGCGGGCGCCGACATCATCGACTGGTTCGCGGAAGAAGCGCGCCGCGCCTACGGCCGCGTCATCCCGGCGCGCGCGGAAGGGGTGTACCAGTTGGTCGTCAAGGAGCCGGTCGGCCCGGTCGCGGCCTTCACGCCGTGGAACTTCCCGATCAATCAGGTGGTGCGCAAGCTCTCCGCCGCGCTTGCCGCGGGCTGCTCGATCATCGTGAAGGCGCCCGAGGAAACACCTGCCTCTCCCGCCGAGCTGATCCGCGCGTTCGACGAGGCCGGCGTGCCCTCGGGCGTCATCAATCTCGTGTATGGGAATCCCGCCGAGATCTCGAGCTATCTCATTCCGCACCCGATAATCCGCAAGATGTCCTTTACCGGCTCGGTTCCCGTCGGCAAGCAGCTCGCCGCGCTTGCCGGCGCCCACATGAAGCGCACGACGATGGAGCTGGGCGGACACGCGCCGGTGATCGTCTTCGACGACGCGGATGTGGAGGCCGCGGCGAAGACCATGACCTTCATGAAATTCCGCAACGCGGGTCAGGTCTGCATCTCGCCCACGCGCTTTCTCGTGCAGGAGAAGATCTACGGCGACTTCGTCGAGAAGTTCGTCGCGGGGGCGAAGGCGGTCAAGGTGGGCGATGGGCTCGACAAGGACACGAAGATGGGGCCGCTCGCCAACGCGCGGCGGCAGCAGGCGATCCAGGCGCACGTCGAGGATGCGCGCAAGCACGGCGGCAAGGTGCAGACCGGCGGCTATCCGATCGGCGAGAAGGGCAATTTCTTCGAGCCGACCGTGATCACGGAACTCCCGAAGGAGGCGATGGCGATGAACCAGGAGCCGTTCGGGCCGCTCGCGATCATCAACCCGTTCCGCAGCTTCGAGGACGCCGTGATCGAGGCGAACCGGCTTCCCTACGGGCTTGCAGCGTATGCATGGACGCGCTCGGCGAGGACGGCGAACGCGATCGCCGCATCGGTGGAAACGGGCATGGTCACGATCAACCATCTCGGGCTCGCTCTGCCCGAAGTGCCGTTCGGGGGCGTCAAGGATTCGGGCTACGGGTCGGAAGGCGGAAGCGAGGCGATCGAGGCCTATCTCAATCCGAAGTTCGTCACGCAGGCGGGGTTGTAACACGGGGCTCCGCAATCTTCGCGGACGCGCGAGCCGTTGCGACCCGCCTCTCATGCGTCAGAAAGGTGACGCGCGCGTAGCGGTAGTTCTCGGCGCAGTACTTGAGGAGCGCCCAGATGAACGTGATCATTCCGGCCATTTCCAGCGTTTCCTCGGCCGTCGCGATGAAGGTGTACGTCCAGTTGTCGTAGCCGTGCACTTCCGCGTAGCGGCCGCCGATCAGCTCGCAGCCGAGGGCGCCGCCGAGATAGATCGTCGCGGCGGCGAGAAAGCGGTACCGCGTGCTTGCCGGAAGATGGAGCAGGAAACGCATGAAATAGAGGCCGAGCACCAGGACCACCGCTATGCCCGGAATCACCCAGGCGAAGTAGAAAATCCCGAGCACCACTTCGCCCTTGACCGTACCGACCGGGTCGGCCACACCCATCATTTCCCGCAGCGGCGCCATCAGGCGCTCGTGCACCGAGAACGCCTCGTCGAACGCCATATACAGAAAGCCCGCCGTCAGCAAACCCCATTTCGGGATGTGAGGCATCTGACGCTGGTGTTCGAGGGCCGTAATGACGGCGAGCAGCAGCGCCGCAAACAGGAGCAGCAGCACGGAAAAGTAAGCGGGAACGTTCTCTTCCGCGCTCAGGTTGAAAAGCGGAACCAGGCCTTTGAGATTGCCGTGCCCCAGTTCGAGCTTCGAGAACTGGCCGCCGAGGTGGGCGAGCACGAGCAGAACGGTGATTGCGCCAAGCACGCGCGCAATGCGCGAAGGGTCGAGGGACAAGGTCGGCAAGCGGCAGAGGGCGAATAAGGCGCTCGGCGCAAGGTTAGCAGCCGGGAACGTCATGCGCTTTTCCCGGTGGTGCCGCTTGCATGGTCCGTCCGGACTACGCTGCTTCAGCAGGCGTTAGCCGCCGCTCAAGGCCTGCACGATCACCACCTCGTCGCTGTCGCGGAGTGGCTGTGCGAGCGCGTGGACCTGCTCGCCGTTCACGAAGATACGGATGTGGCGGCGGATGCGGTCCTGCTCGTCGATCATGCGAAAACGGATGCCGGGATAGCGGCGATCGAGATCGGCGAGCAGCGCCGCGAGCGTGGCGCCGCTCGCTTGTGTTTCGCTGCGCTCGGTGTAGGAGCGCAGCGCGCTCGGGATGTGCACTCGCATCGCCGCCTCACTTAGGCGGGCATCGCCGTCTCGACCGCGTAGATTTCTGGCAGATGACGCGCCATGCAGCGCCATTCGCGCCCTTCGTCGCGGCTCATCCACACTTCCCCGCTCGTCGTGCCGAAGTAGAGCCCGACGGGATCGCGAGCATCCGCCGTCATCGCCTGGCGCTTCACCGTCCACCACGCCTGCTCTTCCGGCATCCCGGCGCCGAGGCGCTGCCAGGTCGCGCCGCCATCGCGCGTTCCGTAAACCGCGGGCTTGCCGCCGGGACTCGTGCGCGGCCACACGCTGGTGCCGTCCATCGGCAACACCCACGCGGTGTCGGCGTCCCGCGGATGCACGGCCATGGGAAAACCGATATCGCCGACGTCCGCCGGCATGCTCCTGCCGATCCGCACCCACGTGTCCGACGGACGGTCGAGCCGATAGATGCCGCAGTGATTCTGCTGATAGAGGCGGTCCGGATTGCTCGGGCAGAGGCGGATGCAGTGCGGGTCGTGGAAGGTGGGCTGCGTTCGGTCGAAGCCTTCCACGACCTCCAGCCCCTTGAGCAGCGGCTTGAAGGTCCGCCCGCCGTCCACCGACTCGTGCACGCCGCCGCCCGACATCGCGAAATAGAGATGCGCCGGGTCCCGCGGATCGACGATGATGGAATGGAGCTTGGGCCCATCCGGCGTGCCGTCCTGCACGGTGCCCATCCACTCGCGGTATTTCGGGTCGTCGTTGATGGTGGAGAACGGCGTCCACGTGACGCCGCCGTCTTCGGAGCGGAAGAGGCCCTGCGGGGAGGTGCCCGCATACCAGACATCGCGTTCCGAGACGTGGCCGGGCGTGAGCCAGAACGTGTGATCGACGGTGCGCCCGGTGCCGTCCGCGGCTTTGGCGAAAGCGGGCGGCCGCGCGGCCTCCTTCCACGTGCGGCCGAGATCGGTCGAGCGAAAGATCGTGGGGCCGAGGTGCCCGGTTTTCGCTGCGGCCAGCAGCGTGCGGCCGTCGCGTGGATCGAGCACCATGTGGCTGATGACGTGGCCGAGGAAATGCGGCCCATCGACGCGCCAGCTGCGACGCGCCGGATCGCTGTGGTAGAGCCAGGCGCCTTTACGCGTGGCGACGAGCAGGGTGAGCTTTTCCGCAGACGGCATGCTTATCTCCTCTCTTCCCGTTTCTGCTGCTGTTTTTGCGCGACGGTTTCACGTATCGGGCGGATCGGTCGCACTTCGATGCTCCCCACCCGCGCCGGTGGAATGCGTGAGGCGATGTGGATCGCTTCGTTGAGGTCCTTCGCCTCGATCATGTAGAACCCGGCGAGCTGCTCCTTCGTTTCCGCAAAGGGACCGTCGGTGACGGAGAGCCGGTCGCTGCGCACGCGCACCGTCGTCGCGGTATGGACCGGCTGCAGCGCTTCGGAGGCAATGCAATGGCCGCCCGCCCGAATCTCGGCGTCGAACGCGACGCAGTCCTCGTCCGGCAGCTCGTCGAGCCGCTTTTCGTCCAGATACACGAGGCACAGATATTTCATCGAGACATCCTTTCGAATGAGGTCACTACGCTCGCTGGCCGCGATCATCGCCGTGCGTGCGGAACGCGGGTCCTTCCCCGTAGTCGAACGGGGCGGCCGCAAATCGACATCCTTACAGGGTGTTGCCCTCCTCCGAAGAACTCCGACGAGGAGGGGTGCCGACTGCGGTCGGCGGGGTGGTTCGGGTGCCGCACCCGCGTAGTGCCCCGCGTCAGTTTTTCGGCTCGTAGCGTTCGACGCCGTCCAGCCGCGAGAGGTCTTCCTCGCGGCCGCGCAGCTCGATCACGTTGCGGTCCGGATCGCGCACGAAGACCGAGACGTGACCGTCGCGGCCGAAGGAGACCGGTCCCTGGGTGATGCGGATATCGTTTTCGCGCAGCATCGCCAACGTGTCCGCGATCGAGGTGACGCGGAAGGCGACGTGCGTGTAACCGGAGTATTTCTTCGGCACATCCATCAGGATGTTGCGGCCGCCGTTGTCGTCGCTGGCGTTGTGGATCAGGTTGAGCTCGACGCCGTGCGGATTCTTCATCACCACGACCGCATCGTTCTCCGCCCGGTACTCGAAACCGAAGCCGAAGAGCGCGTAGAACCGCATCGCGCGGTCGATGTCCGCGACGCGTATCCCGATATGATCGACGCACTGGATATCGACCATTGCTCCTTATATGGACGCCTCCCGGAGTGCAAGTGTTGTGACATTCATGATGGCGGAAGAGGGTGTTGCGGTCTTATATCCGGCCTACAGTGCGAAGCGTTCAGCCTCGCGGCCTTGATGGTTTCCGTA